>Ga0315908_10001123_pt1 | contig 20510 bp, 4 predicted proteins | sample LakEriMetagenome_12_FD_203520 | JGI IMG/M metagenome (GOLD analysis project Ga0315908, IMG submission 203520) | Freshwater fungal communities from buoy surface, Lake Erie, Ohio, United States - Buoy 4 MA124 | ecosystem: Environmental > Aquatic > Freshwater > Lake > Lake biofilm | place: USA... | reverse complement strand
ATGGAAAAATGAAATTTGGCGCAGCCAACATTACCTTCAGTACGCAGGACATCACCGCCTTCGAAACCCGGTTAAATAAACCGGATTTCATTACCTTAATTGATGTACTTGAGCATATTCCGCTTGACTTGCATGCGGCATTATTCAGACGGATCTCCCAGGTTATGGGGCTTAACTCACACTTCGTAATTAACCTACCCAACCCAGACTATATCGCACATGATATTGCGTTAGAAGCGGATTCCTTGCAAGTGATAGACCAACCGGTTCCGTTTGCCTCCTTAATTCAACAACTGGATGATGCCGGCTTAGAATTAATGACTTATCAGAAATATGGTTTGTGGCACCACGACGAATACCAATGGTTTGTTTTACGAATAAAACGCCCGTTTAACGAAGTTCGAATCGATGATTCATTAACGCTTATGGAGAAAATCAAACGAAAAATCAAGCGATTAAGAATTAAGCGATTAAATAAATAACTAAATAAATGGGTGCGGGTTTAAACCCGCACCCATTTATTTTACCCAGTTATTGCACCCAGTTTTTAACATACTAAAAATTCCCGCGAAGCGTAACAATGAAGTTTCGACCAGGCGCAGAAATGTTTGAAGCGAAATTTCGGTAATTCTGATTCAGTATGTTTTCACAGGCTACCTGAAGGGACAACTGACGAGAGAAATTATAATTCACTCGCGCATTTACAGTGGCCCATGAAGGCATTCCGTAGGGTGTAGCGTACGCAAAATTATCTTCACCCGCCATATTGTAATCTTCTAGGCGCTTCCAACCGGAATAATTCATGAATAATTCAGTTCGGAGCTTGCCAATCGTATAGACCATCGCCACTTTGCCAAAAACCGGTGGAATATGATCTAAGGGAATGCTATCGCTTACATTTCTACCTTTTGTATAATTCACCGTGGCTATCATACTCAGGTGATCGTTTAGCTTGCCCGACAACATCGCCTCAAATCCATAAACATAGGCCCTCCCAGCGTTGGTGGTTGTCATGACCTGACTCAATTGTCCATCATAAACTACTGAATCTGACCCATTAAACGTTCCGGCACCCACGGTAAGCGCATTGGTAAGTAAGGTATAATATCCGGTGGCTTGAATGCTTAACCCTTCTGATAACACGCGACTAATACCAAGCTCTCCATTGTAGGCATATTCTGCCTTTAAATTAGGGTTAGGCACCAACACAGAACCTTGCACACTTTCAAACACTTTCGATAAATCATCCACGTTCGGTGCACGGAAGGCTGTTGATCCGCTTATGGACATTCTCCACAGCTTATTCGGCATATAAATCAATCCAAGATTTCCATTTATGGCCAAATGCTGTTGAGCAATATCATCAAATGGGAATGGGAAAAATGTTTTGTCAACAAAGTTGGAATTCAAACGCACGTAGGATGCACGAAGTCCGTCGTTCAAGATCAATTTATCCGAAATCTCCCAGGTATGAGTTGCATACACTGCAGCAGACATCATGTTAGATCCCCCGTCTGGATAGCGTGTATCCAGGGGACCAATCGTATCCGCAACAATATCTTTTTGAAAAGCAGTAGACTTCACCTGATTGTGCCATGCGTCAAGCCCATAGCGGAATTCATGATCTCCTTTCTTCTTTGTAAAATCGGCATTTAGTGTAAGGATGTCTAAATTCTCTATGCGGTGATTCAAGAAATTCTTTTTAAATCGTCGATCCATGCGGCTCTCTTCAATGGCTTGATACCCAAGCGTCATGCGTGCTGCATCATACAATTTAGTTGCATTACTCAATTCCAAAGTATAAGCACTCATCAATCGAAATTGAGGCCCGTAATACCATTCGGCGAATCTCGGATTCCCATTATTCGTTTGCGTTAAGCGGTCGTAGCGGTCAATGTTACTGGAATTCGAAAGCTGTAGATTCAATTTATGCAGAACCCCTTCCTTTTGTTTAAAGGTAAATTTCTGCAACACGTCATGTTGGGAATAGGCGGACCCCACTTGCAAATTACTATCCAAATTTACAATGATTGAATCCACGCCTTGAATGTGTTCCACATACCATGGTCGCGCCCCAAAACTTCCAACGAAATCATTTCTTCGAGCGCCTTGTCGCAAATCTCCAAAATTGGAATATGTAAACGAGGTTAATGAACCCAAACGTTTTGTCCCCATAGAAACATCAGCATGCGCAGCATAGCCATTTACCGCACTCATATACCGGGTGAATGCACTCGCTTTGATTAACGTTTTATCGGTTGTGCTCAAGGTAGGATTCTTAGTAGTAAAGTGCATCACGCCCCCAATGGCATCCGATCCATACACTACAGCGCCTGGTCCGAACACCACCTCTACTCTATCCATCACCCCATTGTCCATGGTAATTACGTTCTGTAGATGTCCGCCTCGATAGATGGCATTGTTCAATCGAACCCCATCCACGACCAAGAGCACTTTGTTCGTTTCGAAACCTCGAATGATTGGACTACCACCGCCCAATTGACTTTTTTGCACAAAGACATTCCCGGAATTCGCTAAGACATCGGCAGTGGACGTTTGATTCATTAAAGCCAATTCTTGTTTAGAAATCACCTGTACTTTTTGGGCCAGATCTTTTCGTTTCTCGCTGAACTTACTTGCTGAAACCACGACCTCATCCACGGAATGTTGGTTAGGGAACATGGGTATTTTTCCCGAATTCGCTTTGATCTCATCAGAACCTACTGTTCGAGAAAGGTAGCCATCGGCCTCAATAAGGTAGCATGAAGCATATTGAATTATGGTTACGAAGCCTTCGATTCCCGTTTGATTTAACTTGGTTTGTCCATCACAGCTTTTAACCTGTGCTTCACTCAACGGAAGGTTTGTATTCTGGTCGTAGATATATATTTTTTGTGCATAAACAGGACCCTGGCTCCATGCCAAAACGAGAACAAGAAGCAGGATGAATCGATTAAATTTAATGAACATGCGTAAATTTAATCCTTATTTTCGAACAATGGAACACACCTTAATGTCCTTGAAAACCTATCGCTATGAAATTCAAGCACCACAGTCAAACGTAAGGGCGCCAAAAATGATTATCGCCCTTCACGGCTATGGTCAGTTGGTCAAGTATTTCTTACGAAAATTTGAAGCCTTATCCTCAGAGTATTTGATAGTTTGTCCGGAAGGACCGCACCGATTTTATTTGAAGGGTTCGAGCGGACGGGTTGGTGCCAGTTGGATGACGAAGGAAGCGCGGGAAATGGATATTGCGGATAACGTGCATTGGCTGAATGCCTTGCTTGATGAATTGAAACAAGGTTATGCCCCAGATTCGATTACACTCTTAGGTTTTTCTCAAGGCGCAGCAACCGCAGCACGGTGGTATCAGCAAAATCCAAAATGTTTTGACCAATTAATCCTCTGGGCGGCGGTATTTCCACCAGACATTGAGCGCGGCACCTTCACCTCCAATCATTCCATGCATTTCGTCCTAGGAAACCAAGACGAATATTACCAAGGCTCGGACGCGGAAGCACTCAAGAACAGCTATCTGGACCTCGGATTCAAGGTACATGCCTTTGAGGGCACACATGATATTGACGCAAAGGTTTTAACTAAGATTTTGGCCCTCCCGTTGCACGGGATTTGAAATCCCGTGCAACGGGGGTATTTTTTGCTTTATATAAAAACTATTTTGTATAATTGCTTTACTAAAAAACTATTTTGTATTTTTGCTTTATACAAAAACTAATAAATGGAAATTTTACTTTCGAAATCGGTAAAAAAAGCAGCCTCTGCGAGTGGAAAAGCAAAACGGTTGATTTTTGATGATATTCAGTGGAACGAACGCTTAATCCTATTGTTGGGATATCGGGGTGTTGGAAAAACAACATTGTTATTACAGCGATTGCAAGAAATTGGCGATCAGGGAATTTATTTTAGTTTGGATGATTTGTATTTTGAAAGTAATCGACTGGTGACTGTTGTTGAACAATGTTACGCCTTAGGATTTCGAACATTTTTTATGGACGAAGTACATCGTTATCAATTTTGGTCAAAAGACCTGAAGCAGTTGTACGACGATTATGATGATATTCAAGTGGTCGCTACTGGGTCGTCTATTCTCGAATTATCTCAAGGTCAAGCGGATCTGTCACGAAGGGCAATTGTTTACCATCTTCAAGGATTAACATTTCGAGAATATTTGCAATTTGAGAAAAAACTAGACATTCAGACGCTAGACCTGGAAACAATTTTGGCATGTCATCATGAAATTTCAGCGGATTTATCCGAACAATTTTCCTTTGAAAAGGATTTTAATAACTATTTAAAAAATGGTTATTTCCCATTTTACAAGGAGAATAAATCCCTTTATTATCAAAAACTGTTAGAAACCATGAATTTGGTGATCGATATTGATGTAGCACCTTTTGAAGAATTGAATTACACCACCGTTCGAACAATGAAAAAATTACTGCATGTAATTAGTCAATCTGTTCCATTTACGCCCAATATATCCAAACTTTCCGAGCGATTGGAAGCGCCCAGAAATACCGTATTGCGGCTATTAGATTTATTGCACCAAGCAAAATTAATTAAGCTCTTGAATGCCGAACATGTTAAATTAAGCTATTTACAAAAACCGGAAAAGATATTTTTAGAAAATACCAATTTTGTATACCTTTTTGCTGACGGAAAAGCAAATATTGGTTCCATAAGAGAAACATTTTTTTTCAATCAGTTGAGTCAGATTCATCGAGTAAGCGCCTCCAAATTTGGTGATTTTATGGTGGATGAAAAATACACGTTTGAGGTTGGTGGACCAAACAAAAACTTCCAGCAGATTAAAGGTGTTCCGAATTCTTATCTTGCCATTGATGTTAAAAACAGCGTTGGTAACAAAGTACCTCTTTGGTTGTTCGGAATGCTCAAATGAATCTTAAATTAAGTGCATAGTCATTTGGATATTTGGAGGTAGAGACCTTAGGATCCCCCGTTCCACGGGATTTAAAATCCCGTGGAACGGGAGGCTTACTAATGAAACATCAATGCACGTTAACACCCCTAAGCCTACCTACTTTTTATCAGCACCCTGAGTTTCCAACTGAACCTTAGTGAAGGTGGAAGGTATCGAAGGGTGCGGTAAAAAAGCAGCAAAAAATCCTTAGCCAACAACTTCCCCGTTCCACGGGATTTGAAATCCCGTGGAACGGGGAAGACGATTTTTGCACATGTAGACATTAAGATTTTTCGACGACTAGACATTTTACCTACTCGACTTTCACCACGCCATTTTAGATAAAAATCACTTTACGTAAAAAATATATTACATATTATTTACAAATATGTATAGTTATCCCTAATTTCGTAGGTTGGTTACACTTGTTTGTAACTCAACTTTTTAAAGAGTAGTTATGTACATTTTTTCTAAATCGGAGGTCCTAAAAAAGTTAATATTTTCAGGATTTCTTCTTCTAAGTATAACCGCATGTATTGGTCAATGGCAACCAGTTGCCAATGCCGACGCCATTATACGTTGCCTTAATGTATACAATAATGAATTATTCATAGGTGGTTCATTTAACACAATCGGTGGAATATCAGCAAATCAAATTTCTAAATACAATGGATCGAACTTCGTTCAGGTCGCATCCGGTGCAGGTGGAAATTATGTAGAATATCTCGGTCAAAATAACACCTCACTATTAGTGGGTGGTAATTTTCCAGCGGCAGGAAGTATTTATTTGAGTAATGGTGCCAACCTAACTTCTATGCCGGGACTTTCTGGAAGTACTGTTCCGGGAGGTGCCGTAGTAACCTGTTCCGCATTATACAACGGTGAACTTTGGGTTGGAGGCGATTTTACGTCACCCTCAAAAGGTCTGGCAAAATGGAATGGTAGTTCTTGGATTGGAATTGGAAATGGAATTGATTTTGCACAAGGGGGCGGTCATTATGTCAATGATATGATCGTTTATAATAACGAACTATATATCGGGGGTGTTTTTACCTCCATTAATGGTGTACAAGCAAATTACATTGCGAAATTTAATGGCACAACTTGGACTTCCGTAGGAACAGGAATGAATCAATGGATTGGTAAATTCTTGGTGTTAAATGGATCGTTGTATGTGGGCGGAATATTCACGAATGCGGGAGGAGTTTCTGCCAATAAATTGGCGGTTTGGAATGGGTCAACTTGGTCGACATTCGGTAATGATTTCGGTACAGGTTTCATTATTGATTTATGTTATTTCAACAATGAATTATACGCAGCAGGTGATTTCTCTTCGGCAAATGGGGCTACTGTAAATTATATTGCCAAGTGGAATGGAGCCAATTGGATAACTGTTGGAGGAGGTACCAACGGTTATGTAAGTTCAATTGCATCATACAATGGTAACCTTTACATTGGCGGTTCCTTTACCACCGCAAATAACGCTTCATGTCGATTGGCGATGCTAGTTCCACCTATACAAGGAACCATTTCCAGCCTCAACTGCAACGGCTTTACCCAATCTGGAAATCTATTCAGCGGACAAGCCGCGAGCAATGTAAGCATCAGCGTTCCTTATACAGGAGGAAACGGTGGCTATTATGCAGGGCAAAACGTTTCTTCTACCGGAGTTACCGGATTAACAGCCACACTCACTTCAGGTACGCTCGCCAACGGTTCAGGATCCCTGAGCTACACGATCACCGGTACGCCTTCCGGCGTAGGTAATGCTACTTTTGCACTAAGTGTAGGTGGACAATCCTGTAATTTGGTGGTACCTATTACCGCCTTGACTGGACAATACCCGGCTAACAGTGTATTTTGTGCAAATGGTCCAACCGCCATCGTTGACGTGACCAACCCCACCACCGGTAAAACCTGGATGGACCGTAACCTTGGCGCCAGCCAGGTAGCTACCTCAAGTACCGACCAAAACGCCTACGGAGACCTCTACCAATGGGGCCGTCGAAGCGACGGGCACCAATGTAGAACCTCAGCCACTACAGCTACACTTAGCTCAATAGACCAACCTGCGCATGGTAATTTTATTATTGCTCCTAATGCTCCTAATGACTGGCGAAGCCCTCAAAATAATAATTTGTGGCAAGGAGTAAATGGAGTGAATAACCCGTGTCCGAATGGATATCGGATACCAACTGAGTCTGAGTTTTTTAATGATCGATCAACATGGTTAAGTAACAACAGCGCAGGGGCGTTTAATTCTGTTTTGAAGTTATCCCAAGCGGGTTACCGCTTGAATAGCAATGGGACATTAACTAGTGTTGGCGTTGATGGAAATTATTGGAGTAGCACAATTAACGGAACAAATGCAGTAACATTGGATTTTGTGGGAGGTGGGGCATTAGAATATGCGGACAAAAGGTCATTTGGATTATCCGTTCGCTGTATCAAAGAAACCGTTGGTTCAGTAGGCGCACTGAATTGCAACGGTAATGTACAAAGCGGTAATTTAATAGTTAACCAAGCCGCAAGCAATGTAAGTATCAGTGTACCTTACACAGGTGGTAATGCAGGTTTCTATGCGGGGCAAAGCATTGCCTCAACAGGTGTTGTAGGTCTTACAGCAACCCGCACCTCCGGCACCTTAGCCAATGGAAACGGTACGGTGAGTTATACCATTACCGGCACCCCTTCCGGAGTAGGTAATGCGACTTTTGCTATAAGTGTAGGCGGACAATCCTGTAATTTGGTAGTACCGATTACCACCTTGAGTGGACAATACCTTGCTAACAGTGTGTTTTGCCCGAATGGCCCAACTGCCATTGTTGACGTGACTAACCCTACCACAGGTAAAACCTGGATGGATCGTAACCTGGGCGCTAGCCAAGTGGCCACTTCCAGCACCGACCAAAACGCCTACGGAGACCTTTACCAATGGGGCCGCCGACCGGATGGACACCAATGCCGCACCTCAGCTACTACTTCTACCTTGAGTTCTATAGATCAACCTTTGCATGGGAACTTTATTTTATCCCCGACGGATTGGCGTTCACCTCACAATAACAACTTGTGGCAAGGGATAAATGGAGTTAACAATCCGTGTCCAAATGGATATCGTGTACCGACAGAAACAGAATTAACAACAGAAAAAAATTCTTGGTCGAGTTCAAATACAGCAGGGGCCTTTAATTCTATTCTAAAATTTGTAAAATCAGGTTCTCGCATTCCAAATAATGCATCAATCACATTGAATTATGGATATTATTGGTCAAGTACAATTGATGATGTAAATTCGAGAGCACGATATTTTGATGACGCGAATTCAGATCCTCATACCTTAGTTAGAGCGCATGGTGCTGCCGTCCGTTGCATTAAAGAAACAATAGCATCAGTTGGAGGAATCAATTGCAACGGCAATGTACAAACAGGAAACTTAATTATAAATCAAGCGGCAGCTAATGTTAGCGTCAGTGTTCCGTACACCGCTGGAAATGGGGGTTACTACAATGCGCAAACGGTTTCTTCTACCGGCGTAACAGGCTTAACCTTAAGTCTAAACGCGGGCAACTTGGTCAATGGAAATGGAAACATCAGCTATGCCGTTTCCGGGACACCAACTGCTTCGGGTTCGGCTATTTTTGCAATCAGCTTAGGCGGTCAAAACTGTACCCTAACCCTAACCGTTTACGGGGTGCAACCTGCCTACCCTGCAGGAACTGTGAACTGTAACGGAAATGCCACCATTGTGAACGATGTTACCAACCCCACCACCGGTAAAACCTGGATGGACCGTAACCTGGGCGCTAGCCAAGTGGCAACTTCAAGTACCGACCAAAACGCCTACGGAGACCTCTACCAATGGGGAAGACGCGCGGACGGACACCAATGCCGCACCTCAGCCACTACCGCTACACTTAGCTCAGTAGACCAGCCCGCCCATGGGAATTTTATACTATCCGGAGCTGGAATAAACGATTGGCGTTCACCACAAAATACCAACCTCTGGCAAGGAGTCAACGGAGTGAATAACCCATGTCCTTCAGGGTATCGATTACCTACCGATTTAGAGCTAAATGCAGAATTGTTAAGTTGGTCGTCTTTCAACGCAACTGGTGCATTTAATTCAGTACTCAAATTAACGATCGGTGGCCGCCGGAGCTGTGGTGATGGATTAATTTATTTTCTGGGGGTAGATTCTTACCTATGGAGCAGTACTATAAACTCAACAGATTCAAAACATCTAGGGTATGGTGCTAATGGAGCGGGAATGGGTAATGGAAATAGAGCACATGGAATATCCGTTCGCTGCATCAAAGAAACCGTTGGGTCAGTAGGTTCAATTAATTGCAACGGCTTTACCCAAAGCGGAAACCTCTACAGCGGACAAGCCGCGAGCAATGTAAGCATCAGCGTTCCTTACGCTGGAGGCAATGGAGGCTATTATGCAGGACAAACCGTTTCTTCTACGGGAGTTACAGGCTTAACCGCCACACTCACTTCTGGTACGCTGACCAACGGTTCAGGAACCCTAAGCTACACCATTACCGGTACCCCTTCCGGAGTAGGCAACTCGACCTTTGCACTAAGTGTAGGTGGACAATCCTGTAATTTGGTGGTACCCATTACCGCCTTGAGTGGACAATACTCAGCTAACAGTGTATTTTGTGCAAATGGTCCAACCGCCATCATTGACGTAACCAACCCCACCACAGGAAAAACCTGGATGGACCGTAACCTCGGTGCCAGCCAAGTAGCTACCTCAAGTACCGACCAAAATGCCTACGGTGACCTATACCAATGGGGTAGACGCGCCGATGGACATCAATGCAGAACTTCGCCGACTACAGCTACACTTAGCTCAGTAGACCAGCCTGCCCATGGGAATTTCATTATAGCACCAAATGCGCCTTACGACTGGCGAGCTCCTCAAAACGCGAACCTGTGGCAGGGAATAAATGGGGTGAATAATCCGTGCCCGAGTGGGTATCGCATTCCGACAGAACAAGAATTAGATGCGGAACGTTTGAGTTGGAGTAGTAACAATAGTTCAGGAGCATATACGTCACAACTTAAATTTGTTATGTCAGGTTATAGATTTAATAATAATGGTAGTTTACAAGATTTAGGAAGTTTTGGTCATTATTGGTCTAGTACATTCAATGGTTCATTTTCAAAAAGATTAGGGTTTGGTAATGTAATTGCAGCTTCATTAAATGACGGTAACCGCGGTAACGGCTTCTCCGTTCGCTGCATTAAAGAAACGGTAGGTTCAGTTGGCGCGCTTAATTGCAATGGTTTGACCCAAACTGGTAATTTAATCATTAATCAAGCCGCAACAAGTGTCAGTGCAAGTTTACCCTACACGGCAGGAAACGGAGGCGTTTACAACGCACAAACACTTTCATCTACAGGTGTGACCGGTCTAACTGCAACCCTACTTTCTGGAACGCTTGCAAATGGCTCAGGGTCATTGACGTATACGATAACAGGCACGCCATTTACAAGTGGTACCGCCAGTTTTGCTATTACGATTGGTGGCCAATCATGTACGATGAATCTCGTGGTATATGGCGCGCAGCCGTCTTACCCCGCAGGAACTGTGAATTGTAACGGAAATGCCACCATTGTGAACGATGTTACTAACCCCACCACAGGTAAAACCTGGATGGACCGTAACCTGGGCGCTGGCCAAGTGGCAACCTCAAGTACCGACCAAAATGCCTACGGAGACCTCTACCAATGGGGACGTCGTGCAGATGGGCACCAATGCCGCACCTCACCAACTACCGCTACACTTAGCTCAATTGACCAACCCGCCCACGGCAACTTCATTCTTGCTCCCAATGCTCCATACGATTGGCGTTCGCCTCAAAACGCGAATTTGTGGCAAGGGGTTAACGGGGTGAATAATCCGTGTCCAAGCGGGTATCGCATTCCAACCGAAATAGAAATTAACGCAGAACGATTAGCTTGGAGTAGTAATAATAGTACAGGAGCTATATCTTCACCATTAAAACTGCCGATGGCAGGACGCCGCAGCTACAATAACGGAACTCTTTTCGATGTCGGTTCGAACGGATGCTATTGGAGTAGCATAGTGAATGGAACGAATTCACGTGTACTTTACTTTAGTAGCATCAATGCCAACATGTACGATTACGGTAGAGCGGAAACCTTTTCCATTCGCTGCATCAAAGAAATTGTAGGTTCAATGGGCGCGCTTAATTGCAATGGTACAACCTTGAGTGGTGGAGTATATTCGAACCAAGCAATTATCGGAACCACCGCGAGTGTGCCATACACTGGAGGAAACGGTGGATTTTTTACCGCCCAAACCTTGAATTCAACCGGCGTAACCGGAATAACAGCCACCTTAAGTCAAGGTCTACTGGCCAACGGGGCAGGAACGTTTTCCTTTGCCTTGAGCGGTACCCCAAGCGGAACTGGTTCTGCCACCTTCGCCTTAACCATTGGTGATCAGTCGTGTTCGTTTACGGTAAACGTGCAATCGTTTGCCTCCATTTCCATCAATACCAACGACACCATCTGCAACGGAACAAGCACCACGCTCACCGCTTCCGTGGTTAATGCAGGAACTTCATGTGTCGCGCCTGGGCTTTCGGGCACCCTCACCAACGGCCTCGTAGGCTACTGGCCCTTCTGCGGCAATGCGAATGATCTTTCTGGGAACGCAAACCATGGTACTGTCAATGGAGCCACCCTAACTACCGACCGCTTTGGAACAGCGAACAGCGCGTATAGTTTTGATGGGGTGGATGATTATATTTCACTTGCAACAATAAACCAATTAAATTTATCCAGCTCTCCTTTCACAATTTCTATTTGGGCAAATTCACAAGTATTTGGAGCGAATAATGATGAAGATTACATCATTGGAACACCAATGTGGGGCGGAGGATCTGATGAAGGAGTAAAAATTCAAAATAATCCGAATGGCTCTGCTTCAGGATTGTATAGCTCCTCTCTAGGAATAGGCGGACAAGTATACTGTGGATCAAACAATAACTTTAATTTAAATCAATGGTACAATGTTTTAATAAGATACAACAATGTAAACGGATCTTTTGAAATGTTCATTGATGGTATTCTTTTAAGTTCATCCACACTGATTGGAAGCCCCTTAAGCAATCCTTATCCTATAAGCGTTGGCGCTTTTGTAGGCCCTTGGATTTCTGCATTTTTAACAGGAAAAACGGACGACATCGGCATCTGGAATCGTGCCTTAACACAACAAGAAATCACGCAGCTCTACCAACAAGGTCAAGCCACGTATTTATGGAGTCCGGGAGGCGCCACTACGCCAAGTATTACGGTTACGCCTACACAAACTACCACCTACACGTGTACCGTTACAATGGCCGGTTCCAGCACCACGCAATCGCAAACCATAACGGTGAATGCTTTGCCAACGGTAACTGCAACCGCAAATCAAACCGTATGTGCTGGAGCTTCTGTAACTTTGAATGGTAGCGGCGCTTCAAGTTATTCATGGAGTAACGGCATAAGCAACGGGGTGGCCTTCACACCCAATTCCACCACAACCTATACCGTAACAGGAACAAATGCCAACGGATGTACCAATACGGCACAAACTACCGTGACCGTGAATGCCTTGCCTGCAGCCAATATCACGGCACAAGGTGCAACAACCTTTTGCCAAAACAATTCGGTTACGCTCAATGCCAATTCCGGCGCTGGATTAAGCTATCAATGGTACAACAACGGTTCGGCCATCAACGGGGCCAACAACGCCACGCTGCCCGTGAGTAACTCCGGTTCCTACACCGTGCAAGTTACCAACGCCAATAATTGCAACCAAACCTCCGCTGCAACATCCGTTACGGTAAATGCCCTACCTGCCGCCACCATTACCCCAGCCACTGCCACGACCTTCTGTCAAGGCGGAAGTGTGGTACTCAATGGCAACATGGGTCAGGGTCTTTCCTATCAATGGAACCTAAATGGATACCCAATCAACGGTGCAAATGCCGCTTCGTATACCGCCAACGCCAGCGGAAATTACTCCCTTAACGTACTCAATAGCGATGGGTGCGCGGCTACGTCTACCGCGGTAAGTGTTACCGTGAACGCGCTGCCAACCGTGAGTGCAGGTTCAAATCAAACCCTTTGTGCAGGAACAGCCATTACCCTGAGCGGTACCGGAGCAAGCTCCTACACGTGGAATAACGGGGTCAGCAACGGCGTTGCGTTCACACCAGCATCAACACAAACCTACACAGTAACCGGCACCAACGCGAACGGATGTTCGAATACCGCACAAGTTACCGTTACCGTAAATGCGTTACCGACACCGACTATTTCTTATGTGGGTTCTACGATTCTTTGTCAAGGAAGTACCCTAGCCTTGAATTCAAGCGCTGGATCATCTTACTTATGGTCAAATGGCCAAACTACACAGACCATTCAGGTTACGCAAGGCGGTGCCTATACCGTACAAGTAACCAATGCCAACGGGTGTGTAGGTACATCAAATCCGGTGAACATAACCGTTAATCCACTGCCCGCCCCAAACATTACAGCACAGGGCCCAACCACCTTCTGTCAAGGAGGTTCCGTGGTTTTAACTTCCACCGGAGCTACCTCCTACGCATGGAGTACTAATGCAACTACACAAAGCATCACGGTGACTACCTCTGGGCTTTATCAGGTGACTGTTGTAGACAACAAAGGATGCTCAGGATCGTCCTCCCCCATCCAAGTTACCGTCCTTTCTCCGCCAAATGCGAGCATAACAACCATTGGTTCAACCGCCTTATGTGCCGGACAGAGCACCAGCCTTTCCGCACCGGCAGGTAATACCTATTTATGGTCGAACGGCGCAAGCACGCAAAACATCACCGTCAATACCGCAGGAACCTATTCGGTTCAGGTAACCAATGCCGCTGGGTGCAGTGCCAATTCGAATGTGGTCACCATCAGTGTGAATCCAGTTCCAGTGGCCAATATCAGCGCTAATGGAGCTACCAGCTTCTGCTCCGGAGGATCGGTGGTATTAACTGCTTCCGCGGGTGCATCCTATCTGTGGAACACAGGAGCCACCACCCAGTCCATAACGGTAAATAGCTCAGGTACCTTCAACGTAACTGTAACGGGAGCCGGTGGTTGCAACGCCACCTCAGCGGCAACGTCAGTCACAGTAAATGCCTTGCCAAGCGCTAGCATCACAGCTACAGGAAACACCACCTTCTGTGCTGGAAATAGTGTCTTGCTCAGCGCATCTAACGGCAACAGCTACTTGTGGTCGAACGGAGCAACCACGCCAAGTATTTCAGCTACGGCTGCTGGCTCGTATTCGGTAAGCGTAACGAACGGAGCGGGTTGTACAGCCACTTCTACCCCAGTACAAATTACGGTAAACCCTTTACCATCGGTGAGTGCGGGTGCCAACCAAAGTGTCTGTATTGGAGGACAAGTTACCCTAAGTGGTTCCGGAGCGAATACCTACACGTGGAACAATGGGCTCACCAACGGGATAGCCTTTACGCCAGCAAGCACCCAAACCTACACGGTGACAGGTACCAACGCCAACGGCTGTTCAAATACCGCCCAAGTTACCGTTACCGTGAACGCCTTACCGGCGGTGAGCGCAGGAGCCAACCAAAGCATTTGCTCGGGGAGTCAAGTGACCTTGATGGGTTCTGGAGCCAATACCTACGCGTGGAATAATGGCGTGACCAACGGTGTAGCCTTTACGCCAGCGAATACGCAAACCTATACCGTAACAGGAACTAATGCCAATGGCTGTTCAAATACCGCCCAAGTGACGGTGACGGTCAATGCACTACCAACCGCGAGTATCAGTGCTTCAGGGTCTACTACCCTATGTGCGGGTTCGAGCGTGAATCTTAGTGCATCAAACGGCAGCAGTTATTTATGGTCGAATGGAGCGACAACGCAAACCATCACAGCAAGCAGTGCCGGTAACTATTCCGTTCAAGTGACCAATGCGGCCGGATGCAGCGCAACCTCAAGCATTGTCAACGTGGTGGTTAATCCATTACCTGCAGCCAATATCACAGCGAACGGTTCTACCACATTTTGTGCCGGTGGGTCCGTGGTATTATCTGCTACGGCAGGCGCTTCCTACCTTTGGAATACAGGGGCAACAACGCAAACCCTTACGGTAAATACTTCCGGAACATATACCGTAACTGTTACCAGCAACAATGGCTGCGTAGGTACTTCAAGCCCACAAACCGTTACTGTAAGTGCTCAACCGAGTACAAGCATTACCGCCAATGGAGCTACTTCCTTCTGTGCAGGGGGATCGGTATTGCTCAGTGCTCCAAATGGAGGAACCTATTTATGGTCTACCGGTGCTACTACGCCAAGCATCTCGGTGAGTACGACAGGCAGCTATTCGGTAACCGTAACCAACGGAGCGGGTTGTTCAGCGACTTCTACTCCAACACAAATTACCGTAAACCCATTACCAGCGGTGAGCGCAGGAGCCAACCAAAGCGTGTGTATTGGAGGACAAGTTACCCTAAATGGTTCCGGAGCGAATACCTACTCATGGAACAATGGAGTGTCCAACGGGGTAGCCTTTACCCCGGCAAGCACCCAAACCTACACGGTGACAGGTACCAACGCCAACGGCTGTTCTAATACCGCCCAAGTTACCGTTACCGTGAACGCCTTACCGGCAGTGAGCGCAGGAGCCAACCAAAGCATTTGCGCTGGGAGTCAAGTGACCTTGATGGGTTCTGGAGCCAATACCTACGCGTGGAATAATGGCGTAACCAACGGGGTTGCCTTTACGCCAGCGAATACGCAAACCTATACCGTAACAGGAACCAATGCCAACGGCTGTTCAAATACCGCCCAAGTGACGGTGACGGTCAATGCACTACCAACCGCGAGTATCAGTGCTTCAGGGTCTACTACCCTATGTGCGGGTTCGAGCGTGAATCTTAGTGCATCAAACGGCAGCAGTTATTTATGGTCGAATGGAGCGACAACGCAAACCATCACAGCAAGCAGTGCTGGAAACTATTCCGTTCAAGTGACCAATGCGGCAGGATGCAGCGCAACCTCAAGCATTGTCAATGTGGTCGTTAATCCATTACCTGCAGCGAATATCACGGCGAACGGTTCTACCACATTTTGTGCGGGTGGGTCCGTGGTATTATCTGCTACGGCAGGCGCTTCCTACCTTTGGAATACAGGAGCAACTTCGCAAACCCTTACAGTAAATACTTCCGGAACATATACCGTAACCGTTACCAGCAACAATGGCTGCATAGGTACTTCAAGCCCACAAACCGTTACTGTAAGTGCTCAACCGAGTACAAGCATTACCGCCAATGGAGCAACTTCCTTCTGTGCAGGGGGTTCTGTATTGCTCAGTGCACCAAATGGAGGAACCTATTTATGGTCTACCGGTGCTACTACGCCAAGCATCTCGGTGAGTACAGCAGGTAACTATTCTGTGACCGTAACCAACGGAGCGGGTTGTTCAGCGACTTCAACTCCAACACAAATTACCGTAAACCCATTACCTACGGTGAGCGCAGGAGCCAACCAAAGCGTTTGTGCAAGTAATCAAGTTACCCTAAACGGATCGGGCGCTACCAGCTACTCTTGGAATAATGGGGTGACCAACGGGGTTGCCTTTACGCCGGCAACTACCCAAACCTACACGGTGTCAGGTACCGATGCCAACGGTTGTTCGAATACCGCTCAAGTTACGGTAACGGTCAATGCCTTACCAGTGGTGAGCGCAGGAGCCAACCAAAGCATTTGTTCGGGAGCTCAAGTAACACTAAACGGTTCCGGGGCGACATCTTACGCATGGAATAATGGCGTGACCAACGGGGTTGCGTTTACGCCAGCAAATACGCAAACGTACACGGTAACAGGAACCAATGCTAACGGCTGTTCAAATACCGCCCAAGTGACGGTAACGGTGAATGCCTTACCAACGGCGAATGCGGGATCGAATGCATTAATTAATTGCCTCAACAATCCAAACGGAGCTCCCCTTGGAGCTGCACCGCAGGCAGGATTTACCTATCAATGGTCGCCCGCTACAGGCCTTTCTTCGGCTACCTTGGCGAACCCCGTTGCTAACCCAATAAATTCAACAACATACACCTTAACCGTTACGCAAACATCGACGGGATGTAGTAACAATGCCTCGGTAAATGTTACTGTGAACACCTCTGCACCACAAGCCAATGCCGGTCAGAATTCAAGCATCACATGTGTTGCCAACACCAACGGGGTGAATATTGGTTCGAATCCAAGCGCGGGACTCACCTATGCATGGACACCGTCGACTGGATTAAGTGCAAGTAACATATCCAATCCGGTAGCCAATCCATTGCTTACCACCACGTACACCTTAACCATAACAAACACAAGCAATGGTTGTACGGGCACGGGTACGGTTACTGTTTCGGTAAATAACACCGCACCGACCGTTAATGCAGGACAAGATCAAACCGTTTGTGCGGGACAATCCGTTACCCTAAATGCTACCGGGGCGAATACGTATGTTTGGAATAATGGTGCAATTCAAGGAGTAGCCTTTACCCCAAGCAGCACGCAAACCTATACGGTTCAAGGAACCAATACCGTTAACGGATGTACGGCAACGGATCAAGTAACTGTTACGCTCAATGCCTTACCTACCGTGAGTGCAGGAACGAATCAAACCGTTTGTGCAGGAACTGCGGTGACCTTAACTGGTACAGGTGCAAGCAGCTATGCTTGGAATAATGGTGTTAGTAACGGCGTAGCCTTTAGTCCGGCAAATACGCAGACCTACACGGTGACGGGAACGGATGCCAATGGCTGTTCGAATACTGCCCAGGTTACGGTTACGGTTAATGCCTTACCTGTGGTAAGTGCAGGCGCCAACCAAAGCATTTGTGCAGGAACTGCGGTGACCTTGAGCGGATCCGGAGCCACGAATTATACTTGGAACAACGGGGTAAGCAACGCCGTTGCCTTTACGCCAACCAATACCCAAACCTACACAGTTACTGGAACGAATGCCAATGGCTGTCAAGGTACTGCCCAGGTTACAGTTACCGTAAATACGGTACCAACGCCAACCTTGGTTGCTAATGGTACAGCGCCATACTGTCCGGGAACAAACGTGGTATTGAGTACCACATCCATACCAGGATACACCTACCAATGGTATTTTGGACAAAACATAATCAATGGAGCCACGGCATCCACCTATACCGCAACGACAGCAGGTACCTATTATGTAAAAGTTACAGCACCTGGCGGGTGCTTTGGAAATTCAAATTCCATCACCGTTTCGTATTTAAATCCGACGATCATCGCCATGGGCCCTACGAATATTTGCCAAGGTGGAAATGTGGTGCTTCAGACGGCCATTGGAGCTGGGTTCCAATATACGTGGATGAAAAATGGGATGTCTATGATTAATGGTGGAAACAGTGCTTCCTTTACTGCCAGCAGCCCAGGAACTTATACCGTTAAGATTGTTACACCAAGTGGTTGTGTCATGTACTCTAACCCGATCCAGGTGAGCTTCATTATCAACCCTACCGCAAGCATAACGGCGAACGGTTCCCTTAATTTATGTGCCGGGAATTCTATTACCTTAAGTGCCGCCAACAATGCCAATGCGGTCAGCTACCAGTGGCGGAAAAATGGAATCAACATCCCTGGTGCAACTTCACAAACCTTGGTTGTGTCGCAATCCGGCACCTATTCGGTGGTCATTGCAAACCAAGCTTGTCCAGCTACATCGGCAGTCATTTCGAATACCTTAACGATTCAAGTATTCCCTAATCCGAACCCAATAATCTCCAGCAGTGGTACGGTGGTAAGTCCTGGGGTATCGGTTACCTTGAGTACCGCCAATGGAATTGGGAACACCTACCAATGGTATAAGATGTTAGGTGCCACCTTGTTGGCTATTCAAGGGGCAACACAAGCTACGTATACTACGACCTCATCGGGAACATTCCGTGTTAAGGTAACCAACATGTATGGGTGCTGGAAATATTCAAATTCAATCACTATTGGTTCTTCCCAACTGCCTGAACAGGGAGTGAATTGTACTTCAGATGGTATTGTGGTGAAACATCCTGAAGGCATTTCAAATGAAGGCACTTGGATGGAAGATGCCGTGGACGGAACAAAATCGCGAATCACTACTACGTGGGATGAAGCCAATAAACAATGGGTTATAATGGCCAAACCTCAAGGTAATTACGTGTATGAAACAACGGAAGATGAAATGGTCATGCAGTGGATTCGAATCGTGAATGTTTGTAACGAACGAACGCTAGTAGCTTATCCGAATCCAACGAGGGATGTGTTTACAGTAGAGGGAATTACTCAAGTAGAAGCGGTGCAATCCATCCAGCTATGGAATCAAATGGGACAACGAGTGACTGAATTCACTATCGAAACACAGCACTTTGATTTATCAAATTATGCCCCAGGATTATATTTCTTGGTGATCGAGGCATTGAATGAGCGAATACAAGTGAAGGTAGAACGTAATTAGTAGAACCTATTAAAATAAGAACTATAACATGGTAGAATGTTATGCTCGGTATGTTAGAATTTCCAGTTCCACGGGATTTTAAATCCCATGGAACTGCGGCCTACACCTGTTGTCCTTTCTTTTGATTCGTGGATTATTCATTTCGCTAAAACCAAAATTTTACAGATTCAAAGCGAATCAATGGATTTTTTTCTTCCTAAGGCGAAAATTTACTAAATTTGGTGTATCATTTATTCTATGGAAGATTTTTTTTCAAAATTTAGTAAATATAATTTCTGGGATAACCATGTTCCCAAACTGGGATTTTTACGCCAAGGTTATTTGGATAGAATTCTTCAGTATTGCGATAATTCATTGATCAAGGTATTGGTTGGTCAACGTCGCACGGGTAAAAGTTATCTACTCCGACAAATTGCGCATCATTTAATGCAACAAGGAGTTTCTCCAAAAAATATATTCTTTGTTAATAAAGAGTTCATTGAATTTGATGAAATTAGGGATTACACAGAACTAGATCAACTCGTAAAGCGTTACGTGGATGAACTCAAACCGATCGGAAAAATTTATCTATTTATCGATGAAATTCAGAACATCCAACAATGGGAGCGTTTGATTAACTCTTATGCTCAAAACTATAGTGAACATTATGAGATTTTCATTAGTGGCTCTAATTCAAACATGCTGTCTGGAGAGTTAGCCTCTTTGCTATCTGGACGATACCTTTCTTTTGAAATCTATCCCTTTAGTTATGCTGAATTTGTTGGCATAAATGCATTATCCATTCAAAAGGAATCTTATGTCTCCTATATACAGCATGGAGGGCTACCCGAACTATTTTCCCTACCGAATGAAGAAACAAAACAACATTATGTATCCGCGGTAAAGGATACCGTATTGCTTCGAGATGTGATACAACGTCACGCGGTAAAGGAACCACGATTACTAGAAGACTTATTCATCTACACCGTGAACAACGCTGCTAATTTGATGTCTTTGAATAACATTACGAATTTTTTCAAGAGT
>Ga0315908_10001121_pt1 | contig 20539 bp, 12 predicted proteins | sample LakEriMetagenome_12_FD_203520 | JGI IMG/M metagenome (GOLD analysis project Ga0315908, IMG submission 203520) | Freshwater fungal communities from buoy surface, Lake Erie, Ohio, United States - Buoy 4 MA124 | ecosystem: Environmental > Aquatic > Freshwater > Lake > Lake biofilm | place: USA... | reverse complement strand
GAGACAAAAAATAATATTGAAACTAAAACAAAAGAATATCATACTTTTTTGGTTTTTGATTATATGCATCATGATTTTATTGGATTGTTATAAAAACATATCAATTTCAGTAAAGCCTAAATTAAGTGTATTCTTCATTAACTTTTGAGTGCTCTCTCTTATATCCACCAAAACAATATCATTCATAGGGATATTAAGTCTGCTAATATTCTTTATAATAATTATGGTATACTCAAACTTGCTGATTTTGGACTTGCTTGAGTTTCTAATGCATTTTTAAAGAGGTATTTACATTATTATTATATCATATTATTAAATCGTTAAATTATCATATTATCTAATTTTTATTATCATCATATTATCATTATCATATTATTATAAAAAATAATAAAATAAATTAGATACACTAATAAAGTGGTGACTTTATGGTATAGAGCTCCTGAATTATTATTAGGATGCAACAACTATGACAGTAAAATTGATATATGGAGTGTAGGATGCTTTATGGCTGAATTACTAACTGGAAAAATACTATTTCAAGGAGAAGATAAAGAGAATAGATAATTAGAAAAAATATATGAAATATTAGGGAATATAGATGAAGATTAATGGTAGGAAGTCAAAGGGTATAATTATTACAATGAATTGGGTTAGAAAAAAGACTATGGGGAGAACAAACTAATTGAGATTATTAAGTAGAGAATCAGGAACAATTTGTTATGTGATGATGTCACTTTGGATTTGATCAGCAATTTATTACAATATAATCCTAAAAATAGATTGACTGCTCAATAAGCACTGAATCATCTTTATTTCTAGTCTGATATTTGTCCACTTTCTTAGATGCCTAAAATTGAAATAGAAACTCATGGAGGTAAAAGTTATGATGAGTAAAAGAAAATCTTTTATTAGTAATAAAATTCAAAATTTTATAATCAATTTAATCATTAGTTTAATTAATCTTTTAACAATATTAAGCCCCATCTTAACAATCATAAAAATCCTCATTAATGATCTAATAATTAACATCATAATCATTAGAAATAATAAATTTAGAATTAATAATTTAAATTGTATTAATAATAAGCTTAAAATAATAATCATTTATAATAATTATCTCATTCATAATTATATAATAATAAAAATAATATTAATTCTTAAGAACAAAATATAAAATAATAAATTAATTAGTAACCATTATTTAAAAGTTAAAATAATTAAAATAATAACATTTAGAATTTAAAAAGAAAATTCTAATAAGATATATAAAATGACTAGGAGTTTGATAATTAAAAAAAAATAAATAAATGATTTAAAAATACATATTATAAATATAATATAATTGATATAAAAAAAATATAAATTAATTAAAATGTGAATTTAATAACATTGTAATTAATTTATTTATAAAATGATAATAATAATTTTTACAAATATTTTTCAAAACTTTGTTAAATAATTTGATTTTAGGATAATATCGTCTATTTAGAAGTTTAAATATAATTAAATAATTATTTGATAATTGTTTATAATTAGTGGCTTTCATAAATACTTTATTTTATTAAAAAAATTATTATATAAATTATTATCCATTACTAGCGAAACAATAAGTTATTTATGAGTTTCGAAAGTTGATACAAATTAATAATTTTTTTTTCATCAACTAAAAAAGCTGCTGTTTTTTTATTATATCTAGTAATTAATTAGTTTGAATCTAAAATTAAGTATCATTAAATACAATATAATTTGAATAATCAATAAATTTATAATTTTTTATCATAATATTTTTATATAAAACTAATTCTTGTTTTAATAAAATTTACTTTTTAATTAATTTAAATTTTAGCATATAATTTAAAATAATGTCTTGTTAATATTAAATAATTAAAATTAAATTAGAAAATAATTTAATAATTGTTTTACTTTTTGATAAAAATTATTTTCAATCAAACAACATTCATTTTACTTTTAAAAAATGAGATTATTAAGTCATTAATTTAGCTTTTTATTATTATATAATTTTTACGTCTAATTTATTTAAATTTTTTATATCGATAGATTTTAAAATTTTATCTTTTTATGAATAAATTATTATTGTACAAAATTATTATGATTTTCATTTTAACATTATTATTTTATTATTTAAATTATAATGTTAAAAATTAAATTAATTTTGAATTATATTTAAAAGAATATCATAAAATTTTAACGAAATTTATAAAAATTTAATTATTAAAAAATAAAATTTTTTTATTTTTTTAAATTTTTTATAAAAAAATTATTATTTTAAAATTTATCATTTTTTCAATACATTATCTTTAATTATATATTCTCTTAAATTATATAAGCTTAAAATTTATTATTTTTGAAAATAAACTGTTTAAATTAATAATAATTATTATTGTAAATTTTAAAATAATTCATTGATTTTTAATTATTTTTTTATATATTAATATTAGATTCATTATTAAATTATAAATAAAAATATATATAAATCTAGTTAATTAAGTATCAAAAATTTAATTTATTTAATGATTGTTATTTTATAATCAAAATTTTTATAAATTATATTTTAATTTTATTAAATAAAAACAAAAAATTATTAAAAATAAGAAAAATGACAAATATATTTTTAGTTAAATTATCTATAAAATTTATTAAAACTTAAAAATTCTATAAAAATTAATAAAAGAATGTTAAATTATTTTCTTGTAAGTTATAGTTATTATTTAAATATTATTATTATTATAAATTATTTCTATCTTTTTTAAATTTATAAAATTATTTGTTAAAATTATAAATTATTTTTCATAAAAAATCATAGTTATCAAATTGTTTGATTTTTTTATAATTAAATTTTATGTAATTATATAATATATTTTTTAATTAAATATAAAATATAAAAATATATAAAAGAATATAAATAATTTATAATCTGAATATATTAACCTAATAAATTATAATAATATAGATATATATGGAAAAAGATATAAAGAAAAAAAACAAAAAAAAAGTTATCTAACATTAAAAGCTAGATGAAGAATAAAAATAGGTAGCTTAAATGATTTCTAATATAAGTCCAAATGTGAATATGTTTTCATAATTGTCTTCAATTTATTAATAAAACTTAAATCTGATTGAATAAGAAGAAAAGGAAAATTCAAATTAGAAGGTCAAAAAAACAGCAAAGCCAGTTATCGTAGCTGAAATATTTTAAAACAATAATATAGAATATTTTGAGCCTCAAATTTAGAAAATACTGTAACAATTAAACAAGAAAAGCGAAATAACAAAATTTAAAGCATTTTAAGAACTTCACCAAATAATAAAAAACAAAAATGATGAAAACTTTTATAATGTTTTTCTACCAATTTTCATATATCTTTATAAATAATATTAAGTAAACGAGAATGACAAAAGACTACTAGTAATAATAAATAACATTCTATTAGAAATAGTTTAAAAGGTTGAAAGTAAGAAGAAACTATCAATCTGCTTAAAAGAGTTAATAGGTTATTGGGTAATGCAGATGAATGACTTGATTCTTAAAGAAGTTGCGGAAATTGCTAAGGAATCGTTCTAGAAATGTTTTGGAGAGAGATAGAAACTAGCAATTGAGAAATGTATGGATGTGCTGATAGAGGAAATAGGAAATACGTTGAAAAAGGAAATAGGAGAGATGATGGAGTAGAATAGTAATTTAGATGAATAGTTAGCTATAAGTATATTAGATAGACTATAGATATCTACAATTAACACTATTTTCTATTGTCATTCTCTCACTCAGTAATTCTCACAATCTCTCCTCCCTATTCTTGCTCTTTAATCTCTCTAGCATTCTTCTCATTATTTATCTATTATTTTCTCAGATTAAAAAAGGATAAAAGTTAAACCTTACATATTACAACTTTATTTTTATATACTCTAAAACTATTTCACAACCCTTTCATCTCAATAGATAATATTCATTATCAAAAATATATTATCAAATCTCAACTAACCAGATTGATTACTTTAAGAAATATAATGGAATCATAATATCATAGAACTCCTTAAAATAATGTAAGTTAATGATCTATGGAAATTGCTCGACAGTTAATTTAACAATGATTTTTATAGGAAATTGTTAGAATGCATTGCAAATAGTGCTTATGGTAATGGATTAGCATTGTACAATAATTTGATATTTGTTTTATCCTTTTTACCTTTTGCTAATACAAATATTAATTATAATGAACTATCTTTTGAAGAAAATATAAAATAGAAGGTTTAGTTTATCAATACTTTTAATTAGAAACTCATTTAAGGATATAAACATGAGGAATGCCGATTTTTTGCAAATGAACTCAGTAAATCCCTTTTTGAGTGTTTGAATTTTATTATAATCAAGAGATTTAACATTCCTGAAATATACTATAATCCTAAATTAATAGATTTAATTTCTTAATCTATTTAAAATTCTATTATGCCTACTCTTAAAATTTTTATTGAAAATTCTAATCCTTAAAATATAGTCAATATTAATGAATACAAGTTTATTCCTTAATATTTTACTTCTTTCATTAATAATCTTAAATTTTAACCTAATAATCAGCACTTTTTTACTTTCTTCGATTCCATTTTCAATGATCTTTTAAGTTACTTTATTAATAATTGTGTTAATCAAATACAAATTACTAATTATTGTATAATTCTCAATTAGCTTAATTAGAATACTTAAAAAGATAGTTTGATGGCTGATGTTGTTTACGGTTTCATTACTAATAATATTTAAACTTTATTATCGATGTTGTAGTAAAATATTTAGGCTTTATAAATAAATTAATAGAATCAAAATGCTCTATTTTAAAATCAAATATTGATTCTCAAAATATTTAGTTAGGTTTTAACTGCAGTTTTAAGTTCTCCTAATTCATTTATAGCTAGTTAATTATCAAAATCCATATAAATTAATTCTATCAACCAAACAATCATTTAATTATACAGCTAAAAATAAAGCTAAAATGATTAATTATATTATTATTTAGGAAAAATTACATAATAATTTATATAACTATAATTAAGTGATTAAATATTTTAGTAGCTATTTATACTTTTTCAGAATAATAATAATAACTAAAACATTTTTAAAAGTGTTGCATTTATTATTGATCATTAAGAATAAGAATAGTTTTTTAGCGAATTAACTAGTTTAAAATAAAATTAATAAATTTATGAATTTGTTTAAAATAAAATTAATAAATAAGCAGAAATAAAAAGTATTTAATACATAGCTTATTTAAAAAAAAGTTAAATATTCAATTAAATAGTTTTATTTTATTTTGATAATATTTGTAATGATTTATAATTGTGTTAATTTTATATTCAATTTGTAAAAATGGCATTTGATAATTTTTTGGATGAAAATACAAAAAATATTATTTTAAAATAAATCTATTAAATTTAATAATAAAAAGGAAATTATGAAATTAAAAATTATTTATATTTAATTTTAACAAATAATGAAAATGAGTTATAAGTTAAAATATATAAAAATATTTTATTAGATTTTTATGAAATGATAATTAATAATGAAGAAACTGCAATATAATTAAGCAAATTAAAATTTTATTCAGTAAAACAAGAAGTTTTTATGATGATCCATAAGGAAATTCATTAAAATATTAACGATAAATTAAAATAATTAATCGAAGAAGAAATTTCAATTATTATTTAACAATAATAAATAACCAATTTAGAAAATTATATCTTAATAATAACTGATATTTATAAATAAAAAAATTTATAATTTGCAATAAAAGATTTAATAATAAATGTAATTTTTAATAATTTTACTTAAAAAACTTTTAACAGCTAAATTATTTGGCATTTAGCAAAAATAGTATTGGAAAACATTTAAGAAATAATAGGATTAAAAGAATTAATAGATCAAGATTTATTATAAGAAAATTAGAGTATATTTCATATCTGGCTTTCATCTTAAAATAGTCTTGGAATTATCAACAATACTAATTTATAATAATATTTTAGATAAATAAACAACACCTTGATAATTCAGATAATTATTGATTTAAGTGAAAAAGAATTTTTAAGTTGCTTAAAATTTGTAGAAAAAATGAATGATCTTGCTTAAAATAAAAGTTTGATATATGCCGGAGGCCTTAACAATCTTGTAAAGCAATTATTATATGTCAGTAATATGAATCATCAGCAATAATTATAAATTATTTCATTATTTACGAATTAGTTATCTTCTATTTTAAAATCCCAAATTCCCTTATTTTTATAATAAAAAATTATGTATATTAACAGAGCAATATTTTAAAATCTTAATAAGTATTTGAAAAATAATGAATAAATTATTTCAATACAATAATAAACTTTAAAATTAATATTAAAATCTATATAAAATTAAAAAGATAATACTGATTTTATTTAATTTATAATTTACTTAGATATTTTGTGTTAAATTTTGAAAATTAGTAATTGTGATAGTATTGAAGATTAAGAATTATAAAAAATAATTCAATATATCTTTACAGAAACACATATAGAGGTAATCAAAATAATAATTTATCAAAATAATTATAAATATTATATAAATTAAATAATACATTATTTAATATAATAAAATCTAATTTATAATTAAAATATTAAATATCAAATAGAAAATTAAGAATCAGCAAGATAATTATTTAATTTCTGTTTTATTTGATTTTATTAATCTAATATCAGAATAAAATGGGTTTATTTATTTCAGCGATTAAATATTAATAATTGAATAAATATACTATTTCGGATTTGAATTAAATTCTACCTTTTAAAAAAATTATTCTTAGTCTATTTAGTAAATTTTGATATTTAGCAGAAAAGTTTTCAACTTTTTAGAAGCTTTTTCAAATGAATTCCAAAACTTTATGAAATATAAATTATTAGAACATTGCTATAATTACTAAAATCAAATATCCTAAATAATAAATTATAAATAAAAGATAAATGAATTGATAATAGATGAAAATTCATATTAAATGATAGTAGAAATAGCTGAAACTATTTAAAGATTTTCAGCTGCTTAATAACTTTATAATGATATAAATATAGATGAAGATTTACTTATCCTTTTATTGAATAGTTAATTTGATAATGTTTAGAAAAGTTCATTTTTTTTATTGGTATTATTATATATATTTAAATAATAGAATTACCTTTATAAAAACATTGCAATTTATCCAATAAATTTTGCTTAGACTATTGATAAATTATAATCAGAAGATTAAATAGAAGATTACATAAATGAGAATGAAAAAAACAAAGATTTGTTTTCTTCAAATCTTTTGGATTTAATTAAATAAAAAATATAGATTTATGATAATAAATAAATGACAATTAATCAAAAGATAACTAATTACTTATATGGATGGATGATTATGTGCCAAAAATATAATTCACAAGCATTCTTATAAAATAATAATGAAAAATAGTGTATTTACAATAAAATTCAGAAAAAAATCATCAATATTTTATTTTAAAAAAATCCTAAAATATATTTAGTTTATGTTGATACCATGTTTGAATTTTTAATTCAATTAGGTTATAATAATGAATTAAAATTAGGAAAAATATTAAATCAAAATGAATTAAAAGAATTGATAGAAAATGAATAAATAATTGATGATTTATAAGACAAAATATAAATAGCAAAAATAATAATTAAATCATTATTTGAGTTTTCAAGCTCCTTTCCTCTTTATATAAGGAAATGGATTTAGTAATCTGACAAAAAATACACTAAAATAGGAGAAGGAATAATAAAAAGTTTTATAAGCAATGCTATATTTTAAAAAGAAGTATAATAGATAGAATTAAGACAAGAAGGTAAATAAATAATATAATTAATATTTTAATAATTATATTTATATTTATATTTTTATTTATAAATTTAATATCAAAATTTTAATAGATTGGAAATCTAATGAGTTCAACATCTTTGTAACTCCTTAGACAAAAGAAATAATAGCAATTTACGAAAAAGAAGAATCAAAATTAGAAATAAAAGTTTAGATTCCAAAAGAGTATCCTATTAAACTAATAGAAATAGAGTATTAAAGAGGTGTGAAGCTTGATGAATTAAAGATAAAAAAATTTATTTTGATGATGAGATCTCTTCTGGCTTAAGAAAATAATTCTTTAGTGAACTCTTTATTGTTGTGGAAAAACAATATTGATAATGAGTTTCAAGGAGTTGAAGAATGTTATATTTGCTATTACATTGTCCATGCAAGTACAAAATAATTACCCAAATTGGCTTGTAAAACATGCAAACACAAATTCCACAGTGCATGTATTTAGAAATGGTTTCATACTAGTAATAAGTCTGAATGTCCATTATGTAAAAGCTAATTTTTGTGATTTATTTATATTTTATTTAATATTATATATTCATTATTTATTCTATTTTAGTTATTAATATTAAATTTATTATTTCAAAATAATGTATTATATTTTTTTAACTAAAAATTTGGTTTTTAATAAACTAATGGAGTACAATATGTGTTTTAAAATTCTTCAAAATATAATCTTTTTTAATTTTAATTTAACTTTTTTAAAGCTTTTTTATTATTTTAATTAATAGTATCTTTATTTTTAAATTTTGAGCTTAAAATTTTTATAATAATTTACTTTTGTTTTAATTTATTTTATTTAATTATTTGCTAAAATTAATTGCATTAATTTTATCTATTATATAGATTATTTTATAAATAATTTTGGGTTTTATTTTCTTCTTTTTTATTGCATAAATTTTAATATTAAAAAGAACATTTATTTTCAATAAAAGAAACTAAGTTTGTATTAATTAATAATTATTAATCTGTTTATAAAATATTTATTTTTTATAATTTAATTATTTAATTGTCATTTATATTTTCTTTTGCTTCTTAACTTTTAAATTTTCTATTTTATGATTTTTTTAATGATTTTATTTTTTATATGTTTTTGTCTGAATTTTAAATATATATTATTCCTTTTTTATTAATTAAATCAGCACTTTTTCTAAAACATTATATCAAAGAAATTTATTTTTTATTTGTTTAATTTTAATTAATATAAATTTTTAATTAGTTTAATACTTTTTAATAATCATTTAAATCAATTTAAGTAATCTTTAATTTATCTAGATATAATTTATTTGACATAAATTATTTGATTTTCTTTTCATTTTTTAATAAAATTATATAAGTTTGTTCAATTAATTAAATTTAGTTTTAATCAAGAAATTCAAGATATGATAAATAAATGCTCAATAATTCAGATTACTATTAAAGTAAAAAATTATTCTTTTTTGTTATAAATTTCAATATCTATTAAATTATATCTAAAGTTTTAAGCCAAGAATAATCGATTTCATAAATTTAAAATATTTATGATTGAAGAAGTTACATTATCTATATTTTTTAAATAGTTTCAATAAACTGTAAATTTATATCTGTTTTATTTTATTTAAAATTATCTTATAATTTTATTAATTCTTATTTTTGAACTAAATAATTTTTATATTTTTCTAAAAACAAATGTTCTTTGTCCAATTAGTTTTTAAAATAATATTCTGATTTAAATAATTATATTATTATTGTATTTTATTTTTTATTATTATAATAATAAATATTTTATATTTAGTTATATTTTAATAACGTATTATAATAATAAATTTACAATTTACTGAATCAATATTTTTATAAACAGAAAACAGCTCAATATTAAAAAAAAAATTATCATTTTCTTGTAAATAATCAATTACCAGAAAGATAGACAAATATTGTCTTGAATTTTTTTATTTATTTAATTCTATAATTTCATAAAATTCTAATTCTTTTTTTTTATATTCTTCTTTTTAATTTTAAAAATAATTAACGATACCTTTAATAAAATTATTTAAATTACAATCTAATTCCTAAATAGAAATAGCACTATAATTTTGTTGAAATATTTTTTTGATTATCTATTTTACCTTTTCTTTTTAATTTTTAAATATAAAATCCAAATTAAAAATTTAACACAACATTTTATCTTTTAATAAATATTATATTCCTCTATAAAAGTCAAGTAAATTTTATAATAAAATTATCAATAGGATATATTAATACTTAAAATTAATATAAGATTAAATTAATAAATGTTAAAAAATTAAGAAAAATTATTTAATTTTATTTTTAAATAATCTTTAATTTTTATTATTATATTAATAAAAAATTACTTTTTTTATTAACAAACAATATTTCTAAAAATATATATTATATTATAAAAATTTATTTAGATGATGTATAATTTTATATTAGTAATAACAATATTTGTTTAGTAATTTTATTAATTTAAAGTAAAATTAGTAAATAACTTATAACAGAATTAATGAGACTAAATTCTACATGAACTTTATCATTTACATTTAAAAATTTTTTTACCCAATTTTAGAATAAGTTCTGAAAAATTAAAACTTAACCAATTTAAGTTTAATAGAGATAAAGAATCATTAGCTTATAGCGGTTTAATTGAAATAGGTGAACAAGATAATTATAAATAATAAGAATAAATAAAGTAATTATAACAAGAATAATTATAATAATCTCAATTTAATTAACTAGTTTAATAATAAGTATTAAACAAAAATAATTAAAAAAATTTAGTCAAATTAAAAATAGATGATAAAAATAAAGTATAAAATCAGAAATTTTAAGTATTGTTTGATACAGGTTCCTACAATTTATTCCTTTTAGGTCAAAATTGCAAGAGTATGAGCTGTGAAAACCATATGAAATACATAATAAAAGATGGAACAAAAGTATTAAACGAAAATGATAGATTAAACTATGTAAGTGGAAAAAGTATAGGGAATTTAGTGAGAGACAACTTAAAAATTGGGAATTTATAAATAAAAAATCAGATAATTCACGTGGGACAAGAGGTAAATATTCCCGTTTTTTAAGGATCTCAATGGGATGGAGTAGTAGGACTTGGCCATTGCACTCATTCTAATTGCAGTACAAGTATTGAGTAAGACAGCATAATTGATAATATATTCACTCAAGATTTACTTGAAAATCCTATATTTACTTACTTCATTAAAGTAATTTATTTACTAATATCAAGAGAACAATCAAGGTTCTTTATAATTTGGAGAATTTGATGATGAAATTATCAAGGATAAAAGTTTAATTAAATGGGCGAATTTATTCTAAGCCAGTGCGGAATTGACATGGACAGTAAAATTGATAGATATTTAGTTGTAGTTTAATGAAACAAAAATGGAAAAAGCAATTAAAATAGGGAATCCTTGTGACAAAGGCTGTAGGTTATTAATAGATACTGGATCTTATTTGAATTATTTACCAGAAGATGTATATAAATATTTTATGGATGATTATGAGTTTAATAATGGGTTTTGTAATCAAATTAATATGAATTATCCCCATATTATATTTGTTGTCTAAGGTCAGGATTAACTCATTCATTTGAAAATCAGTCCCGATGATTATATTCTTAAATATGGCAACTCTAATAATGTATTTATATTTAATTTTCCATTAGAAAAAATGTGTTTCTAGTATTACTCCAGATAATATTGAAGATAATCTTATCACTTTGGGCTAAATTTTCCTTTAAACTTATCTTTCTATTTTTGACTATAAAAATTAGTTAATTGGATTCTATCCTCAGTTAACTTAATCATGGAAGTGAATGCCATTTTAATTATTATTTTTATTATTAAAATTAATATAGTAATAAATGGTATATGATATTTTTAAATTTAAATTATTAATATCTTTCGCATTTATAGCGAAAAATATAATAATTTGAAAAATAGGTATTTTATGATAATAAAAGAAATGACTTATTTTATTATGATGATTATGAATATGATCAGTGCTTTTGATTTTTTTCTTTATTGATGACTTTTTTGATTTCATCGTATAATACTAAGACTAAAGAGCTACCTACGGATCTCCAACAATTACTAAGATTTCCATTGAAAAATCCTTTGACTCCTTCAGACTTGAGTATTTTTTAATAACAGTCAATTGTTCCAGTATATATAACATCTTTTCTTCCACTTTACATCATGAGTCTTCTCCTGATGGTATCAAGAGGATAAGACAAAGTTTCAGATGAAGTTGTAATGAATTAAGCAAATAAGAATCTATTTATGAATGATATATCTTGTCCTTCTTTGAAAAAGAGTTTCTTACCTGCGTCATAACCTCCAAAATAGAACGCTCTATAAATGAAAATTCCTGTTACACTTATTCCAAATCCTCTGTATAATCCTTGTATCCCATCACTCTTGAATATCTTTAATAAGCAATCAGTTAATCCTCTAAATTATCTATCTGTCACTCCTTTTCCCAAGTCAACTCTTGATATAATATGATGAAGTCAATAAGATATGTTAATATGCAAAATAGATAATATAATTAGATGAATTAATAATTTAATATTTTACCCTAGCCTGGTCCTTGCAAAATCTAAAGGATAAACAAATGTCAAGGAAGTAGCTCCAGCAAGTCCTCCACTAATAAGTGAGCCAACAAAGAACTTGTAAGGATTGGTTTTAGAATTATAAGGATTGAAGATCCTATTGTATTGGTCTTTGACTCCGAAGGCAATTGCCTGAGTAGGGAAATACCTGTAAATATTGGCCATGTTTCCTCTCCACAAAGAATTTACTCCTTCTTCTCTTACACATCTCACAAAGCAGTCTACAATTCCATTGTATCTTTTTGAAGGATCCAGTTTAGCATTGTCCTTCTATGTCTACAGCAAAAGTTTCACTCTTTCCAAAGGAGCACAGATTGTCTTTGCTGTTATTCCTGCAAATCCTCCTGCCAAAAAATCGATAAACATATCTTTAAAACTCATATTTTTATTTGAAGATGATGAAGGGGGAGACATTACTACTAGTTTTATTTTCTTTATTATATTTATATCATATCTTATATTGATATTCATTATTTTTCAATTATAAAATATCTAATATATTACTATTTAATTTTTATAATTTATTATTTTTTCATTAAATTTAGAATTTAAAATATGTTATTCTTGTCTATTTCTAAATGAAAGTACCTATTTTATAATGTTAATCCATTAATGAAGTTATTGATTCTTTGATTTTTTAAAATTCTTTATTTGCTTTGCTAAATAAATATAATAAAAATTAAATACGGTTAATCTTTAAAAATGTATTGATAAAGTAACCCTTTTTAAAAAGTACATTTTATTTTCATATATGGGTTTTTTGTTTAATGTGAATAATCATCAAGATAACTAAAAATAATTTTTGGGTCTACATTATTTATAGTGTATTGATAATTATTTGGATTTTGTTCAAGTTTTTCTATTAAATTAAAAGATCTTTCTTATAATGCGATATAATACTTGATATAAACTTTCGTTAAGAAATAAGACATATTATAAACCTGATTAAATAATCTAGCATCATATGCGATAGTAAATGACTTCAAAGCGTTAATTCTTAAAAAGCTTTTATATTTTATAATTAATAGTAAATTTTCTAATGAAATGTCTTGATTTCCATAATAATCTTTACCCATAACAATTAATACTTAATAAGGACTAAGACCAATATATGTATCGTATTATTCTTTAATTTCATCTAAAATATTTATTAATTTAATATAAATTTATGTTTAATGAATATTTTATTTACCTAATCTTTTTTTTATATCTTTATAAATTAAAAATGGGTGATTTTAAGTCATGCTTTTAGAATATTATACAATGAATTTCCATTCTCTGTCAATTATAAAGTAATTTTTTTAAAAAAAGCTCCAATGCAAAATATTAAACTCAAATCTGAATGAATATTTTTCTTTTAATTTTTAATACATATGTTTATCTGATGGAATATTTTATAAAATCTAAATGATATCTAGAGCAAAAGGATCAAATTCTAAAAGGAATTAATTTTTGTATATATTTTCTAACCTTTTATATTTATTTTTTAGTAAATTATCTAACATTTCATTAACTTTTGAAGTCAAAATATTATTACATTCAACACATTTTTTAAAATAATCATCTAAGATCTTAATTTTATGTAATTTAGTATATTAAAATAATTTAAACATTTCTATTACAATTTAGATTAAAATTAAAGGTCTTTTATTTCTTTTTTGTTATTAATAAAACAATATTTTTTGGTAAAAGTTGTATAAAAGTGGAAAACCATCTATTTCAGGTGTTAAAAAATAACTGTTACTATCTAAACAATTTTCTGCGAATTTTAAATATTTTAAATTGAAATTGCAATATTTAATCAATAATCTTGCTATAAAATATTTGACGTGTTAACTAGTTTAATTTTCAATATAAATTTATTTATATATTTAAATGTCTAAAGTTGCACCTTTTGCTTTTAATATCAAACTTACTATTTGTTCATCTTTACTTTAACACAATTATAATTAATTGCTGAGATTATTAATGTTTTATTTTGAATATACTAAATGTTTATTATAGAGATAATATATTCTACATATGCAATAATAGAAAATATGGGTTTTATTAGAAGCTTTAATTTCATTATCAAAATAACTTAATAACATAGGTGAAAGTTTTATTATTAATTTAAAAGACATAGTAAAAACATTAAAAAATTATTAATAAATTTATTGGTCTTAATCTTGTGGATTTAAAATATTTAAATTTATGTTTCTTTTTTCCATAGATTCTTTATCGACTTAATTCCACAAAAATAATCCTAAATTTACTAAATTTTTATTAAAATCACCTTAAATAAAATCCAAATTATCTAATACTATATTATAATTTTAAATTTAATCATCATTTAAATTTCAATTATTTTCTTCATTAATATTTTCATTTTCTAAATTTAATTCATTTTCTTTTTTATTTCTATTTTTGTTTCCTAGTTTTATATGAATCATTTAAAACTATTTATTAAATTATAAATTACTATTTTAAAATGTTTTATACCAAAACTCCCAAATATATAAAGTTAAAATAAGATTTTTAACATCATCTAATTCTTCAGTATTATCAGAAATCATTTTTTTAATAATAATTAAATTTTTTTCTATATGTAAGTATTCTCTTTTTAAAATTTGAAATATTAAAACTATCAAATAACTTTCTATTCTGTCTTACATATCATTTTAAATATTAGTTATTATATCAATAAAGTCTTTAGTAATTTTATTCATTTATTAACATTTTTTTGTAGCTAATGGACCTAAAACATGAAAAAAAGATAAAAAAAATAATTCCAAAAAATATTATAATGCTTCTTAATAATTATCGTAATTTTTTTAATCTAATTTATCTTTATTCAAAAATATTAATCTTATTATGCACATTTCAGAAGAATATAAGCCTAATTAATTAGTTTTAAAACCTAATACATGATCCGTTTTTGATTTGAAATATTCTTATATTTATCTTTTTAAAGTATTTTTTCGAAGCTATGTAAAAATTTTAATCTAGTTTTATATATTTTATTATATTTTTTTATTATTGTTGATTTGATAATATACTTAGAATTATTTAAACTTTTAAATTGACCTTACTTTTTTTAAAACTTCAATCGCTTAAATTTTATAAGTATTTTTAACAAAATTTAAATATTTTAGTATTAATCTGAAATATAATATAAATTTTATTTTAAAATAATCATTTAATTTAATATTTTTTAAATATTATTATTTAATTATATTATAATATTTTTAAAAAATTATAAATAGTTTATTTTAGTTTAAAGCTTAATTATTAGTTAACACCTTAAATTAATTTATAATAATTTTATTAAAACCAAAATAAAATCTATTAATTAAATCTCTTATTTCTTTTCATGATTTTTTTATTTTATATCTAAAATTTAATAGTTTTATTGAAATATTATATGAATTAATATTAAATTTAACAACTTTTTTCAAAATTAAATCTTTCCATATTTTATCTTTAATATTTAACTTAAGTATAATAAATTAATAATCATACTTTAAAAAATAAAGAAAAAGACTTTAAGTCTTTGATTAAAATATTTTTATTTAATATATAATATAAAAAAATAATTTTATTAATATTTTTTTGAGATTAAAAAGTTTATTTGAAATCTATAATTATTTTTTTATTTTTTTCTGTATTTTTAATTTAAAAAAAAGAATAATATTTAAGTATTATTTATTTTAATTTATAATTTATATTTTTGCTCTATAATAAATAATTAATATTTACTTCCAATTTTTATTCTCTGAATTTTTAAATATAATTGAAAATATTAATTTTCAATTAGAAATAAATTCTATTAGTGAATTATTTAAATTTAACTTAATTTGCTTATTTCTAAAAATTTTATAAATAAATTACTTTAAAAAAAAATATTAATTTTCTAGAATTATTTAATTAATTTTATTTTAAATAATATTAATAGTAATTAGATATTAAATCTAACATTAGTTGTCTTTTTTATTTTTAATCACTACACATTTTTAAAATTGATAAGATCATTTAAAATTTTTATCTATCATTTACTTAAATTTTTAAACTTATTAAACTTCTTATTTGATATAAATATTTAAATTTTTTTAAAAGAATTATCTATAATTTTATTTTTTCAGTCAGTTTAAATAATTTTTTTCTATAAAATTTATAAACAAACTATTTAAAATCTAGCTTATTTTATAAATTACATAAGATTATACATTTTTAAAATAATTATATCAGATATCTATTTTAAATTTTCAAAATTTTTCTTTTTTACTTAAATAAAATAATATGAAATATTTACTTTGCTATATTACTAAAATATAAAAACAATATATTTGATTTTTTAATTTCTTAAATTTAAAGTAATTCTTTTAATTTATTTTTCAAAATATAAATTTTAGTCAATTTTTTTATTTTTTTATTTTAGCAATTATTTTAATTTAACTAATAAGTAATTTTTAAATTAATAATAATATTTATTAAATATATTTAATATTTTTTTCTAATTTTTTAGATTTTTTTTACGCATTAGTTTTCAAATATTTTAAATAAAATTTTATTTTTAAATTTAATTATAACTTAAGAATAAATAAAATATATTTTTATTATTATCTTTGATTTTTTATTCATTTTATTTAAGATTTATAAATATTTTTAAAATTTAATTTTTTATTTTTTATTAATAGCTGTCTATAATATATTTTATTTAATTTATATGTGAAATATTTTAATTCTTATATATAAATTAATTATAATACCTTTTTATATTATAATATTATTTAGAATAAAGTATTTTTTATTTATAATAATTATTTTTTTATTATATGGTTATGTAAATTTAAAAAAAATTTTTGATCTTTTTTAAGAATTTGTTTAATTTATTACACTCTTATATAATACTTATTATTTTAATTTTTGCTTTTTTTAAAAATTACAATTTAATTTTTCAATATTTGATTTTTGAGTTATTTTAAAAATTTGAAAAAACTATATAAAATGTATTTTTAAAATATTGGTTTCAAAAATTATAAACTATTTAATTTGTTTTCATAAATTTATTTCAAAATTAAAATTAAAAGCTAATAAAATTTTTTTTTTTTAATTATATAATAATTATCATAAAGCTATTTAAATTTTAAATAAATATTTTAATTATTATTTATTTTTATAATGTTATTATTTAAATATTTTTTATTAGGAATTTATATATTTTAAAATCATAAATTTTTTAATTAATTCTAGGCATTTTATTTGAATTTTTACTTTTTTTATACTTAATGTTATTAAATCTATAATTTGCTAAATTAGAAGGCAAAAATAATCAAATGTTTTAAAAAAATACTCTTAAATTTATTTTAAAAAAAATAAATAATATCTCATATTTTTTGTTATAAATATTAATTCTAATAAGTAATTTTTTTTAATTATTTAAAATTTTTTAAATCATAATATTGTTTTAATTTTAGAAAGCTATATTATAATAATTTTTAAGTTAAAGTAGATAAAAAATTCATTTTTACAAAATATTTATTCTATTAAATTTAAAATTTATACTTTATATTTTTTTCATTTTTATTGTTTGAAAATTTATCTAAAATACTATCATATTAGTTATTTATTTATAATTTTTAGTAATTATTATTAAATTTTTTATTATAATTTTAACATTATTATTTTAAATATTTCTTTTCAATTATTATTTTTTATTTTTATTTATTTATCAAATATGCTTATTTTACTTAATTAAATAATTTAAAAAAATTATATTTATTTATAGTAATGATTTGCCTTACTAATCGTTTAAATTTCAAAATTATTTGTTCTTTTTATTTTATAATTTAATATTAATTGATTTATTAGAAAATTTAGAATATTTATTTAATTATTTTATTTTTCATTATTAAAAATTTTTTTTCGATTATAATTTATAGTTTTTTTTATAATTATTTCTTTATTATTATTAATTTGAACATTTTTTTAATATTTATTAAAAGTAATTTATTTTATTAACTAAATAATTCATCTAAAATTAATATTATTATAATATACATGCTTTTTGAAGATTTAAATTTCAAATCCTTTAATTTTATAATAATTTTATTTGATTAAATACCATTTTAATTTATTTTGTAAATATTTAAAATTTTTATTAGTTAAATAAATTAGAAAAATTTTAAAATTTAATTTATTATTTTTATTTTAATTATTTGTTAAAATAAATTTATTTAATTAAAACATTTGGAATTTATCTAAAACACTCTATTAATTTATTTTTAATATTATTTTAAAATTTTTACACAAATTAAAAATCAAAATATTTATTATCATTAACTTTATTTGAATTTTAATTACTATTTTATTAAATTTTTTTTTAAATAATCTATTTTTTAAAATCATTATTTATTAATTAAATTTGATTTTATTCAAAATATTCTTAATTTTAATTTTTTTATTTTTTATTAATTTAATAATTTATTTAGCTTACTTATAACTATTAATTTTCAATTGGTTTAAAAAATAAATTATTTCAATAATTTATAAAAATATAATAGTATTTTTACAATTATCTAAATGAAAATCCTATATTCACTAAATATTTATTATTTAAATGACTAAATAATAAAATTAATTAATTTTTTTTTTTTACTTTACTTTACAATATTTATCTATTCTTAATAAATTTAATATGATTAAATTATTTATTTTACATTTTTATTAAATTTTTTAAGTTAGATAGAAATTATTTTTTATATTTATTCCATTATTTTAAAAGTAAATGTAAAAGTTTTTTTCAAAATAAATATTTAATTTGGGTAAAATTTCAAACGTATTTTTACTTATTATAAATATTAATAAGTTTTTTAAATATTTTTAAAAATAATTTGAATAAAAATTTTCTGAAAATTATATTTAATTTTTTTTAATCTTTATACATTTTTAATTATTAAATTGATTTAATCCCATTTTTTATCTTATCAAAATATTAAAGAAAAATATTTTAAATAGATAACAATGATCTCTTTTTTTTCTAAAAATAATAAATATTTAAATAAATTTTTATATTATTTAAATCAAATGATAAATTATTATAAATTATAAAATAATATTTAATGATTTTATTGATTTACGTTATTATTCTTTTTAATTTTAATTTAAACTGTTTTAAATAATAAAATTAAATTTTTTAAATTAAAATAAAATAATTTTTAAATTAAATTCTTTATTTTATATTTTTAAATTTATATTTAGTATTTTGTAAATTTAAATATTTTTAAAATTTCTTTAATTTTTTATTTCTTATAACAAATACTATAATTTCTTATAAATTAAAAAAAATAATCAAAATAATAACTATCATTTTTTTTAAAAATTTTATTTTTATTTTATAAAAATTATCCTATCAATTGTTATTTCTAGTTTAAAATATTCTAATCTTGATACTTGAATTAATTTATTAGAGGAATAATATATTAATCTTCTTATTTTTTCATAAATTTTTTAAGTGAAAAATTCTATATCATTTTAAAATTTTTCATTAAATTTTTTAAAAATATTAATTTGTAAAAATTAAAATATTATAATACTAAATTATAAATCAATTTTAATTAATTTTTTTTTTAAATTTATTTAAAATTTTATTTTTTATATTCTTCTTTAAAATTATCATTAATCTTATTAATTTTTGAATTATAAATATTCTTTTCATTTTATTTTTTTATCAAATATATGAAATTAATTAAATTTATAATAAATTACTATTTTTTAAAAATAATTTATTTTATTATAATTCAATATAATTTTTTTCTTATTTAATAAATTTGGATTTTTTTTATATAGTTTTTATTAATTTATTTAAATAATCATTTTTATTCTTAAATTATTTTATACTTTCTTAATTAAAAATATTCTTAAATTATATAATAAAAGTTTTGTCTAAATACTTACTTTTGCATTAGTTTTATTTTATATTTATTAGCTACTAAAAATTATTACTTAATCTTTTTAATAAAATTTAATTTTT
>Ga0315908_10001119_pt1 | contig 20565 bp, 4 predicted proteins | sample LakEriMetagenome_12_FD_203520 | JGI IMG/M metagenome (GOLD analysis project Ga0315908, IMG submission 203520) | Freshwater fungal communities from buoy surface, Lake Erie, Ohio, United States - Buoy 4 MA124 | ecosystem: Environmental > Aquatic > Freshwater > Lake > Lake biofilm | place: USA... | reverse complement strand
GATCATCGGCCGATCGCTCTGATAAACCTCGGCGATCACGCCCATGCGGCTGCTGTCGCCCATTTCCAGCAGGCCATCCTCACCAACCTTGTCGCCGGGGCGGGCATGCACCTTGAAGACGGTGCCGGAGAACGGCGCCAGCACCGTGGCCTTGGCCCGTTCGGTCTTGTCCTTGTCCAGGGAGGCCCGGCTGGAACGCAGATCCTCCACCAGGGTTGCCTTGGTGGCGATCGCTTCGGCCAGCTGGGCCTTGGCGCTGCTTTCGTCAGCCTGCAGCTTTTCGACCCGGTTGGCGCTGGTGGCCCCTGCGGCAAACAGTTGCTCGGCTCGGCGTGCCTCGGCACTGGCCTGGCCCAGGTCGGCCTTGTAGCGGGCGATGACGCTGTCCTGGGCGGCCAGCTTGCTCTCGGCCACGCGGATCTCCGCCTCGGATTTGCGCACACTGCTCTCCAGGGTGTCGATGCTTTCGAGCACCGCCAGAGGTTGGCCTTTACGCACCTCCTGGCCTTCCTTCACCAGGATCTCCCGCACCCGGTCATTGCTCAGGGAACTGGGCACCGATACCTGGCTGATGCCGCCCAGGGGCTCGATCCGGCCCAGGGCGGACACCTGGCGGGGCAGCAGCGGTACGGCCTTCCGCGCTTCGACTTGCTTCTGTTGGCGTTGCTGCAACAGGCGACTGCCGAGGCCGGCAAGCAGCACCAGGGCGAGCAGGGCCGCCACCATCGGCCAGGGTCCGCGGCCCCCCTTGCGACCCGTGGGTCTGGGCATGGTCATCGTTGGATGTGTCCTCGCCTGGGCCGGTTATAGGGCGCCGGGCTGGCTCTGCCCACCGCTACGGTTCGTTCATGGATGGATCGGCACTGCTAGACCTGCTGCTGCCCGCCCTGCGCTCCCCCCTCGGTGCCCTGGCGTTCGTGCCGCTCTATGCGCTCTGGGTGACCCTGCTGCTGCCAGGGGTATGGGCTTCGATGCTGGCTGGCGCCCTGTATGGCACCTGGTGGGGCAGTTTGATCGTGTTTGTAGGGGCCTGCCTGGGGGCCGAGGCCGCTTTCCTGCTCGGTCGCACCTGGTTGCGCAATTGGGCCCGCCGGCGCCTGGCGGTTGTGCCGAAGCTGCTGGCGATCGAGCAGGCGGTGAGCCGGGAGGGGCTGAAGCTTGTGCTGCTCACCCGTCTCTCGCCGGCCTTTCCCTTCTCCCTGCTCAATTTCGCCTATGGGCTCAGTGAGGTGAGCCTGCGCGACTACTCCATTGGCTTGATCGGCATCCTGCCCGGCACGATTTTGTTCTGCGGCCTGGGCGCCCTCGCCGGCGATGTGGCCCGCTTCGGCGAAGTGCTCTCCGGCGAGGCCGATGCCGGCACCTGGGCTCTGCGCATAGGCGGCTTGCTGGCCACCGTCGCCAGCGTTTGGCTGGCTGGTAAGGCGGCGCAGCGGGCGCTGGGTAATCGTGACGCGTGATTTAGCCGACGCCGGCTTGCTCGAGTAAATCGAAGGGGTATTGGCGGAGGGCACATCAGGTGCTCTCAGGAACACAGACCATGTGCTGTGCGGCCTGACGCGGAACGGCCCTCAAGGCTGACCTTAGGGAGTAACAGATTCGCCCATATTAAACAACATTAGAAAAGTTGAATCCAAGGACGAGGTCATCGCCATCATTATCGCCACCGCCGAGAGTATCTTCGAAGCCAATTAGGTTGTTGCCAAGGGATCGGAAGTGGGTGCTGAGGCGATCGGGGTTGGCCCCGCCGAATGCAAAGAAGTTATTGCCATTCACCTGCGCGAATGGTGCCAGGAAGGTACCGCCGGTGACGCCGCTGAAGCTGCGGGTGGTGGTCTGGTTATCGGCAACGCTGAGATTGCCAAGCTGGCCGATGATGTTGTCGGTGCGCAGGGCGGCTGCGGCATAGCCGTTATCGCCTGGCCTGAGCCGGGTGATGGTATCGGCCGCGAGCACGGTGCCTACGGCATCGAGGGTGCGGTAGAAGCCAGCGACGGAATTGAAATCGGCTTCGCGGCCAATGGCCACGGTGCCGCTGAGGCTCTGGGCGGCGGTGAAGGCGCTGAGATCGAGAACCGGTGCCAGCCCCTGGGCCTGGCTGATCAGGGCATTGAGGCCTGGATCGCTTGGCAGCAGGTTGAGGGAGAAACGTACGCCGCTGGTAGAGCTGAAGGCAACCTGGCCGTTGGCGAAGTCCCCGGATGTGAACAGGCTGAAACGGCTGTCGGCCAGGCTGGTGAGTTGGTCAAGGCTCGCGTCTTGAACCTCGAAGAAGCGGATGCTCTGGCCGTTGATCAGCTGGATGTCCCGATCGAAGGAGCTGCCGGCTGGGAGGGTGACATCGGTGCTCTCCAGACTGGAAAACAGGGTGCGGGCACGGCCGCGCAGCCAGGTGAGATCAGCAAGCAGGGCGGCAGAGGTAGGGACTTCTGAGGCGTTGAGCACCACATAGCCAATCTGGTTGGAGCTAGTGGGGCGACTGGAGAGTGTGGCGCGGAGGCCTACGGATGCGGGTGCGGCATTGGTGGGATCGCCGATGGTGACGATGCCGGAGCCGGCGTTGGAGAACCGAAGATTGGTGAGGTCGACGATACCGGCGACGGAGGGATCATCGATGCCCCCATTGACTCGGCCATCCTTGTCGCCGTAGCCGCCATCAATCAGGCTGAGCGAGAAGAAATCGGCGGTGCCGTTGTTGTCGAGGTCGAAGAAGCGTGCGCCGGCGCCGGTGATCGGGTCGTAGCTGAGGGGCGAGATGTCACCTCCTGTTGTTGGATTGACGGCGTAATAGAGGAGCTTGCGATCGGCACGCCTGGCACCGCCGGGATCGGTGAGCTGGGGCAAGAGGTCTGCCGCCACTAGATCGAGCAGGGCATTGAGGGATGCGCTGGCGCCTTGATCAACTGTGAGCTGGAAATCAAGACCCGAATTATTGGTCTTGACCCCGAGCTTGGCCAGGTTGGTGAGATCAGCAGGATTGATGCCGAGGTTGCTGATGACCGAGAGGTTGGTGCCTGGGGCGAAACCAGCGTTATCGATGCTGACGGTGATCGGTTTGACACTGCCGTTGGGGAGGGTGACCCCAACCACGGTGGTAACGGTTTTAACTCCAGGGACCTCATTGACATCCTGGATGGCCAGTGAGTAGTCGGAAGTGAGGGGATTGCTGCCAGGTAGGGCGGGATCGGCGACACGAACCTTGACGGCGTAGGAGGTTTTGGCCTCGAAGTCGAGAACAACGCCGGCCTTGAGGAACAGGGCGGTGCCGACCACCTCGAAGCTGGCGGCATCGGTGCCGGAGAGGCTGATCTCATTGGAGCCGAGGTTGTCATCGGCGATGACGATGTCCGCCACCTTGATGCGGCTGGCGGTGCTGGTGTTTTCGGCCAGGGAAGGGATGGTGTTGGCGAGACTCAGCGCGGTGGGCGCATCATTGAGGTCATTGACCGCGAAGGTGATTTCGCGCTCTACCGAGAGACCGCCCTGATCCGTGCTGCGTAGGCGAACGTTGTAGGAGCTCTTGGCCTCGAAATTTGGTGAGGCGTTGATATTCAGCTTGTCTCCATTGATCGTGAAGGAGCTGTTATCACGGTCACCAGTTCCGGAGATCAGGCTGTAGGTGAAGGTGTTGCTGGCGTCTGGATCCGTGGTGGTGAGGATGGAAACGGTGGATCCAGCGGGGATGTTTTCAGCGAAGCTGCTGGCAGAATTCTCGAGGGCAGTGGGGGCCTCGTTGAGATCGGAGACAGCCAGAGAGAAAGCAGCCGAGACAGGCGTGCTGTCTGGAATGGAGGGATCGCTGGCGGAGATGGTGAGGTCGTAAGAGGTTTTGGCCTCGAAGTTGAGAACAACGCCGGCCTTGAGGAAGAGCTCGGTGCCGACCACCTCGAAGCTGGCGGCATCGGTGCCGGAGAGGCTGATCACATTGGAGCCGAGGTTGTCATCGGCGATGACGATGTCAGCGACCTTGATGCGGCTGGCGGTGCTTGTGTTCTCGGCCAGGGAGGGTGTGGTGTTGGCGAGAGTCAGCGCGGTGGGGGCCCCATTGAGGGTGAGTTTTGCCACGAAGCTGGAGACAGCCTTGCCATCACTGAATCCCAGCAGCAAGGGGGTGCTGGCCAGCTGCTCCTCGGTGAGGCTGGCGGGAACAGTTGCCTTCAGGACGGTGCCGCTAGTGCTGATCCAGTTGGGTCCACTGAGCTTCAGTAGCTGCAGGGCGTCACCATCGAGATCGAGGCCGAAGGCGCTCAGGTCCCGGGTGACCTCAACGCCACTCTTCAGACTGATGACGACGGGCGTGTCGCTGAGTTGGGGTGCGGCGTTAACCGCCACATTCAGCCCCTGCAGCTGCTGGCGCACCGCAGCCCAGTCGCCGGTGGGGGCTACCCCGTCGATCAGCAGCTTGTCGATGCCTGGCTCGTAGTCAAGAATTTCCAGCGAGCCGGAATTGCTTGGATCAGATGAATCGATCAGGAAGCTGTCCCGTTCTCGATCCACAAGAGCCGAGAAGGGGGAGAGGCCGAAGGCGGCGGCATCGCTGAACAGCAGGCCGCCAATGACCCGATCGTTCGCTGCCTGCAGGAAGAGTTGGTCGGCGCCGAGTCCGCCTACTAATTGGTTGCCTCCCAGGCTGTCGATGTTGAACAGCTCGTCGTCGCCAGCCGCTCCATCCACCAAGGAGCCGACCCCGGCGAAAATGCGATCGGGATTTTGCGAACCCAGCACCGATACGTCGGCCAGCTGAACGCCGACCCGGGGCAGGGTGGCATAGGCGGCCGGGTCGAGCAGGGTCTGGGCGCCGTTGATGTCGACAGCCATGCCGAACACCAGATCGAGCTCTCGCCAACCCGATTGCCAAGTGATCTGCGGAGTGGCTTCGGGTTGAACAGAGAGCTTGAAATCGCTAGCGGCAACCACGGTTTCCGTGGCCCACTGGGACAGGCCGGAAACAGGATTCACCCCATCCAGGAACTGGAACGTTCCGACCGCTTGATCCTTGCTCACCGTGAGATCCAGGAAACCGCGGCGGTTGAGATCGGCGTACTTCAGGCCATTGATGTAGCCCTCAAACAGACCATCCAACCCATCAACAGCGGGATACCTGGCACGGATGTAAGCATCAGCGCCAGGCAGGTACTTCTCGAGGCCGGGTGAGGTCACACCCGGCGTCGCAAACTCCACACCCGCCAACGTGCCGGCCGGCTTGCTGCCGGCGCTCATGGTGTCGAGCACACCGGACCAGGCGTTGTGGGTATCGCCACCGAGGCTGATCAAGCGCTTGCCCAGGGCCAGGGCGGTCTGCAGGATCGTCTCCCGCTCCACGCCGTAGCCATCCCAGGAATCGAGGTTGTAAGGGATCTTGCCGGCTTCGGCGAAGAGGGCCTGCTCGGCGGCCGACAGCTCTGCAAAGGTCGTGCCGGTGGCAAGTTTCTGCAGCGGAGCTGCATATTTGTCGAGCAGGCTTGGATCGCCGGGGTTCAGCAGCAGTGCTGCGGGCACGGCCATCGACTCCATTAACACGCCCTGACCAAGCACCTGCCAGGCAGCAGTGGAGGTGGCCATCTGCTGCTGCAGCCAGGCCATCTGGGTGTCGCCGATTAGATCCCGGCTGGGATCACCCCAGGCTTTCTGCACAGTGGCGAACACCAACTCCTGGGTGACCAGCGGCGCCAGGGCAGCGGCGAAGGCGGGGATCGCTTGCTGGGTTGCAGGAGGAGTGAGTCCGAGCTTGCCGGCGTAGGCAAGGAGCTCGGTGGGGTTCGTAAGAATCGCCCCAATACGGGCCTGTACGGCTGCCGCATCTGGATATTCCAATTGCTCATCCCTGGCAGTGAGCCGGGTCTCGAGCACATGCAGGGAAAGAACCTCACCGAAGTTGAAGGAGCGGTAGCCCTGGGTGAGGGGTGAGAGGGCAGTTGCGCCATCGCTCGCCTGGCGCTGGTCGGGATCGCGGATCGGCAGCCACTCGTGGTATGCCTTCAATGCCGCATCACGGCGCGCAATCCAGTCGCCTTCTGTTCCAGGCTGGTGATTTTCCGCGCCACCACTCCAGCTGTCATTCGCGGTTTCGTGGTCGTCCCAGATGGCAATCAGGGGAGCTGCTGCGCGGAGGTTTTGGAGGTTCTGATCGGTGTGGTACTGGGCGTAGCGCTGGCGGTAGTCCTCGAGGCTGATGATTTCGCGGTTCGGCAGGAAGCCCCGATCTGTGGCTGCATCCTCAGCGGCTCCGTAACCTCCGGGGCCGTATTCGTAGATGTAGTCGCCCAGGTGCACCAGCGCGTCGTAGGGATTGACTTCGTTGATGGCTGCGGCGCGGCCGTAGGCCGCAAACTGTTCAGCGGCGGTGAAGTTGGCGCAGGAGAACACGGCCAGGCGCACCGCATCACTATTAACCGGAAGAGTCTTGGTCTGCCCCACCATCGATTCCACATCCCCGACGCGGAAGCGGTAGTAATAAGGAGTGTCTGCGCTGAGGCCATCGGCCTCCACCTTCACGGTCCAGTCGCGGGCGGCACTGGTGCTGAATGTGCCTCTGTCGATGATCGAGCCTGCCTCGAAACCAGCGCTGCGCGACACCTCCCACTGGATGTCGAGTAGCCCGGCGAAGCCGGCGGGTGGTGTGACACGGGTCCAGAGGATGACCGAATCGGTGTAGGGATCGCCGGAGGCCACGCCATGGCTAAAGCCCAGTCCGGAGGGCAGGGCGCGGCCCAGTTTCAGATCGAGCAGCACGGGGTCGTGGTCGGAGGTGCGGTAGGGATCGGGGGAGAAGAAGTCGCGCACCGCGGCATTGCCGTTGCTGTTGGTGTCGCGGTTGTAGTCGCGGAAGGCGCCTTCGGCGGCATTGATGCTCCAGTCGAGGGCGGCTGTGGCCTGGGGCACGAGCGAGGGGGAGATCAGCATGTGATCCAATGCTCCGCTCATGTCCACCGGGGTGAAGAAGGCGTAGCTCGAGGGTGGCTCGGCCGTGAAGCTGGGCAGCGCATTGCGATAACCCGCCGCTTCGAACACCTGGATTGGATCTTCTTTGGCGTAGGCATTGAGATCGCCCAGCACCACCCAGTCGGGATCTCCGTTGCCCGTGGGATTGGTTTTGATCCACTCCAGCAACCTGGCGGCAGCTGCGGTGCGGGTGGCGTTGAAGGCTGACTGGCCATCGCGCTGATCGAGATCGGCACCGGTGGCATCGGTGGCACCCTTCGACTTGAGGTGGTTGACCACCACATTGACTGTCTCGCCGCTGGCCAACTCCCGAAAGGTCTGGGCCAGGGCCGGGCGATTCTTCGGGGTGCCGCTAGCCAGAGGATCGGTGAAGGCGGTTGTATCGAGAACCCGCGACGTGCCGCTGGCGGCCACGGCCAGATTGTTGAAGATCAGGCCCACCTTGATCGCATCGCTGCCGATCAAGCCGGTGGGCACATAACTGTAGGCGCGGCCCGAATTGGCTGGAAGGGCCGCATTCAGCCGATCCACGATGGTTTTCAGCGTGGCGTCATCGGCGTCGTTCTCCAGCTCCATGAGGCCGATCACATCGGCCTTGAGGCCAAGGAGCGCCGTGGTGAGTTTGCTGAGCTGACGCTCGAGTTCCTCGGCCGTGTTGGCGCCGCGGGGAGCCAGACCACTGTCGGTGAGCGCGCCGGCGGTGTTGAGGGTGGTGAAGGTGTTAAGCACATTGAAGCTGGCCAGCCGCAGCTGACCGGCGGCGGGGGCGGCGGGCGCCTCAGGCCTGGGGTTCTCGCTGGCGAAGGCCAGCGGAGCTGTGGGGTGCAGCCGATATTTGTTGAAGTCGTACCCGAGGACCCCCTCCACAGCGTCGATCGTGTCGCCGCGGCGCAGCAGCTGATCGCGCACGGGGGCCGCCGTCGTGGCGGCTGAAGCAGGGCGGTAGCTGCTGTTGCTGCCGTCGTCGAGCACCAGTTCCCGCAGGGCGGTGGCCTGCTCGGCGGCATAGGCGGGCGCACCAGGCTCCATCACGTTGGTGGGCTGGACAGGCAAGCCGCGCGCACTGAGCTCCACCTCTCCAAAGCGGAATTGCCCGAAGAGGCCATTCACGGAGAGGGTTTCTGGGAAGCGAACCCACATGCCTTCGTAGGGCTCAAGATCGAGGCTTGTGCTGCGCTGGGCCAGGAGATCGGAGATGTCCACCCGGCGGGTGTCCGCCAAACGACCGCTGGCTTCCACCGTGAGCGCCTGAATGCTGCTGAGGATGGTCTGGCTGAAGCGCTCGCCCACGACGCCGCTCACCAGCACCCGGTCGCCCAGCTTCACGTCAACGTTGCTGCCCGAGAGGGGGTAGGCCACATAGAGGCCTTCCGAGGTAACGGTGCTGGGGTCCCAGTCGGCCGTTTCCTCCTGCAAGAAGAAGCCGGAGAGCTCGCCGCTGAGCTGGAAGTCGCCCACCACCACGGCCCGCAGGGTCACGCTCTGATCGAGCAGCGCGCTGGTGGCGCCGCTGCCCTGCACCGCCGAAATCAGGCTGATGCGGTCGTTGTCGAGCAGGGTGAGATCCACGCTGGCGCCGGAGGCGGCCAGGGTGGTGCCGGCTGGAGCCGCGATCTGGATGCGCAACGTCTCCGTGCCTTCGTCGAGGCTGTCGTCGAGCAGGCTGAGGGCCAGATCAGCACTAGCAGCTCCTGCTGGGATGGTGACGCTGGCGGGGAGCGGTGCGCTGAGGTCGGCGGCGGTGGCGAGGCCGGCGCCAGCCACGAGACTGATTGGCACCGTGAGCGCATCAGCAGTGCTGCCAGTGCGGCTGATGCGCACGCTGGCAGAGCCTCCGAACTCACCTGCCTGGGCCACGATGGCCTGAATCGCCACCTCGGGCTGGGCGGGCGGTTGCGCGGTGGTGATCGTCAGATCGTCGATCGCCAGGCCGTGGTCATTGCCAACGTCGTTGTTTTCAGTCCAACGCAACCAGAGGGTGGCGTTGGCAGCCCAGGGGCTGGCGCCGAGGTTGAGCGTGCCGCCAAGGTTTCCCACCCTGCCGGCGTTGTTGCCATCGACAGCGGCTCCCGTAGGGGCCGTTGCCACAGGAGAAGACCAATTGAAGTTGCCGCCTGGAGCAGTCCAACTGGTGACCTCCCCAAAGCTGGCGCCGTAGCCGTACTCGAGCACCATTGTCTGGGCGGTGGCGTTGCCGCCATTGCGCCATTGCTCGCCGATGAAGGCGATGGCGAGATTGGTGATCGGGGCTGCTGTGGCGTTGCTGAGGGCCAGGGCAAACCAGCCGGCTACAGAACCTGAGGCCGGTGAACCGAAGTAAGCGCCTCCAGAAGCCAAGCCACCTAGGCCACGGTCGCTACTGCCGCTACTGCCGTAACTCAGAAAAGTGCCGCTGTTGGCTGCACCCGTATCGGCGTTGTAGCTGGTGATCGCTACAGGACTGGCCGAAGGCTGGCGGAACAGGTGCCAGCCCGGCAGGGTCCCATCGTTGCTCCAGGTATTGCTAGCGCCGGACGATGCCAATCCGTCGAAATTTTGGCCGTAGGTGCCGTTGAAAGAGATTGGCATAGTCCTGGGTATTTAACGTGCGAGTGGGTAGAACAAATAATGTTTTGTCTCCATACTTGAGACAAAAAAACCGGTCCCCTCAGCTGAGGGGACCGATTGGGGTGCGATCAGGCCAGACCGGCGAAGTTGGCCTGGTTGTTGAGGCTGGTGGCGCTCATGTTGGTGAAGTGGCCAACAGCTATGCCAGCAACGCTCAAGAGCGTGTCGGCACCTACCTGGTTGAAGCTGAGGTCAGCGAAGGCCACTCCCCGCAGTCCCACCAAGTCTTCACCGGCCTTGAAGTCCATCACGAACTGCTTAGCGCCAGGCTTATCGCCAGGTGCGCTAATCAGCCAGAACTGGTCGATGCCAGCACCACCGTTGAGGTAGTTGGTGCCGGCACCATCAAGGATGGTGAACTTATCGTTGCCTTCGCCGCCAAGGCCGCGATTGCCCATCGTGCCGATGACGAAGTCGTCGTTTCCGCCATTGCCGCTGAGGCGGTTGCCATCGCCGCCGGTGGCCCAGATCTGATCAGCGCCGCCGCCGCCGGTGATGACATCGCGGCTGCCGGCGAAGATTGTGTCGGCGCCGGAACCGGTGAACACATTGTTCTCGAAGCCGTCGCTGAGGGCCACATCCACCTCATCATCACCGGCGCCGGTGAAGATGGTGTTGCCGATCAGCGTGAGGTCCTTGCTGGCATCAGGCATGAGCAGAGTATCGGCGCCAGAAGTACCGATGACAGCCTTGGGCTCGATGCCGGGCAGGTCGATGCTGAACATGAAGATCTGACCGCCGTAATCGGACTTGGTGGCTGCGACGGCACCGCCAGACTCGCCTGGCTGCTGAACAACGCCGATGAAGACGTGCTCGGAGAGCGGACGGCTTTGTTCAACGGTCTGTACACCGTTGCCAGCCAGTTCTTCCTGCGTGTAGAACGAACCATCGGCCTTGGTGGCTACCAACGCAGTGACATCCCAGCTGCCCGAGAATTCAGAGCCCCGCGCAGCTTGGTAAGTACCGCCGTAGGCGGAAACACCGGCAAGCGCTCGGGGATTTTTGCTGCCTCCAGCCTGAGCCAGGAAATAGCCTGTGCCATCGGGCTCGACGGCGAGGGTGTCTTTGTTGATGACCAGGGCAAGCTTGCGCTCGCCGTAGTCATTGCCGGAATCCTCATCGAGGATCAGCACATCGGCATCCGACGATTTGACCCAAAGCAGGCCATCGGGAGACACGAGTTTGTTGGTGTTCCCCTCAATGTGCTTCTCAGCAGTGGCGCCATTGGGGTTGCCCGTGGCGTTGTAGTGGCCCTCCCCCTTACCGCCCACATCAAGGGTCAGCGCACCATTGACAGCTGGAAGGATCCTGGTGACATCAGCGGAGAGGTAGTCGGGGAGTTTGTTGCCATCGAGATCTCTGGTGAGATCGAGCACCATGCTGGTGAACTCAACGCCCAAGACGGCTCCTGTTGCGGTGTGATTCTGGATGAAGCGGAATTTGCTTCCATCCGGATCCGCGGCGGGATGCTCAACCTTGGTATCGCTATTGAAGAAGGTGTAGCCGCCGGCGGGTTGCTTGTTGGCCTCGACACCTCCAGAAAGGGTGTCGCCATCTTGGGCCCAACGGAAGACTTCTGTATCCTTAACAGCTTCAGGCGTGTCGAAACCATCCCAGCGGTAATCGGTGGCGTAGAAACGAACCGAGAAGTCATCGGGGGCCGCCGCATTCTTCAGATAGGCATCCAGCATCTTGTCATCGGCATTCACGCTGGTGATGCCGAGCTGGGCATAGGTTGCAGCATTGGCAGCCATGCCGTAGAGCTGGCCATAGAGCAGACCGTTGGCACCCAGGAAGCGGTCGCGGTCGCTGAGGTTGGGATTGTCAAAATTGATCTGGTTGCCAGCGGCGTCGAGTCCCTTGCGGCCCACGTAGACCTTGAGAGGAGCCGGGTTGACATCGTGGTTGTAGCCAGATGCCACTACCACCACGTAATCCTTATGGCCCGAGTTGATCGGCATCAGCTTTTCATAACCGGCCTGGCCAAGGGCGGGCGCGGTGTAAGCCACCTCGTTCTTGATATCCACCACCAAAGAGGCAAGGCCCATGGTGTTGTTAGCCACGGCAGCTCCATTGAGCGAACCCTGGGCGTCAAACATGCTACTGCCATGATTCCATTCTTCGCCCGTCAACCACACATCGTTGGCGAAGCCGATGCCAGCTCCATATTTGTTGGCGGCCTCATACCAGGAGCCACAGAAGGAATGGAAGAAGAAATCGCCTTCGGTGAGGCGCATGGAAGCTTTGAACTCAACCAGGGTGCCATCAGGATTGGTCTGGTGGCCCCACTTACCGGCAAGATCGAGCTTATCGGTTGTCTTGTTGTCGACTTCCTTGCCAAAGACGTTGTAGACCCTGTCGAACAGGTGGCCCGAAGCCTCGAACATCTCGCTGGCGGGCGACTCGTTGTCGAGGAAGCTGGCGAACTTGGCGCGATTATAATCAATCGTATGAATATGTGAGCCAGTGAACTTCACCCCGCTTTCCATCTCCCAGCCATAGGTCTGGTTCGACATCGTGGCGTAAGACTCAGACTGGTAGGCAACGCGAACGGTGTCGTTGTCCTTCAGCCAGGCTGCATTGCCATCCGGATAGCCCGTGAGGGCCTTCTTGGTGACAGGATCGATTTCACCAACCGTGGCCAGAGCCTTGAACTCGGCATAAGGAAAGGCGATGTCGCCGCTCTGGCCATCGAGCAGTTCGTGCGCTTCATCAGCGGTACTGGCCTCAGGGATGAGGGCCGTTACCTCGCCGATGTTTTTAATGAGGGTCATGGTTGGTGAGAAAAATGAGGGTGGGATTTGGCTTGGTTAGTTCAAAAAAAGATGTTGGCTGCAGTATTCGTGCTTCGCGAATTCATTGCTTAGGTTTTTGCTGATGAAGCATTGCCCTATTTATAAATAATGGGGATCTCCGCTAGCATTCCCCAAACCTAATTATGGCTGGGCGCCTGAAGCCCTTTTGTGCGAAGCATTTCATTTGGACGTGTCGCTGGCTACCTTTTTGTATCAGCCGAGGACGAAGTTGGCCTGGTTGTTGAGGCTGGCGGCGCTCACGTTGGTGAAGTGACCAACGGCTGTGCCAGTAACACTCAGGAGAGTGTCGGTACCTACCTGGGTGAAGCTGAGGGCACTGAAAGCAACGCCCTGCAGGCCAATTTTGTCTTCACCAGCCTTGAAGTCCATCACGAACTGCTTAGCGGCAGGCTTATCGCCAGGTGCGCTAATCAGCCAGAACTGGTCGGAGCCAGCACCACCGTTGAGGTAGTTGGTGCCGGCACCATCAAGGATGGTGAACTTATCGTTGCCTTCGCCGCCAAGGCCGCGATTGCCCATCGTGCCGATGACGAAGTCGTCGTCGCCGCCATTGCCGCTGAGGCGGTTGCCATCGCCGCCGGTGGCCCAGATCTGATCAGCGCCGCCGCCGCCGGTGATCACATCGCGGCTGCCGGCGAAGATGGTGTCGGCGCCGGAACCGGTGAACACCTTGTTCTCGAAGCCGTCGCTAATGGCCACATCCACCACATCGCTACCGGCGCCGGTGAACACATCATCGCCTCTGCCATCAAAGTTGCCGGGTTGATACAGCGGACCTGCCAACACATCATTAGGCCCACTGGTGCCAACCACGGTGTTGGGCGCCAAGCCTATGGCGGCGGAAATACCTAAGCGTGGATCAAGATCTAGAGGTGCATCTAGCTGGAGTACAACCATCTCGTTGTTGTCTAAGGAAGGGGGACGGCCCAAGGAGAATGGATAGTTGTTGTCATTGGCTACCAACACCCGCTGGGAATCGAGAACGAGCACATTCTCAATGGTCACAAACGGCATCGTGTAGACCTTGCTGCCATCACCGTTGAGATCTGACTCGTCTTGGATTGCCATTAGGTTGGCGAGCTCTTGCTTGGCAAAGAAGCCCTGTGAATCCTTTTTGCTGATGTCAATCTTGAATAACTTCTTGAAGCCGTTGGCGCTGGCCTGGGTGCTGTCGCGTTCTATAACAATAAACTCGTTGTCATTGATGGGAGTAAAGTCTCCAATCGCATGACCAGGCTTATCCATGAGATACAAGCCGACGAGACCAGTGAACTGACTGGACGCCACATCGAAGCTATAAACCCGCAGAGACCCAGCGGGGTCACCATTAACGGTTTTCTCCAGCAGAGGATAAAGAGTTTTGCCGTCGGGGCTGGAAGCCATGCCCTCAAAGCCACCGGAGCTACCAAGATTGGCGGCGACCAGATCGTCGTAATACTGGTTGCTGCTCCCGGTGCCATAGCCAGCTAAGTAGCGACTTGCCACTACCGCATTGCCGGTGCCGGGGAAATCTGTGAAAAATCCATCAACACCTAGATCAATAAAGGCCTGATACTCAGCGGCTACATTGCCCTTGTACGAGCTTGGCAGGAAGAAAGCATCATCGCGCAAGGTATAGAGGTGGACAAATAGTCCTGCCTTATGGGCATCAGCTACCAGGCTTGTGGGGGCGCCAACTACGGTGTCCGCATCACTAAACTGTCCATCCTTGTTGAGGTCATCCCGAACGCCATCGTTGTTCGCATCCAGATTGGTCATCGGCAGGATGCGTCCCTTGTTTGGACCTATCCCATCCGCATAGGCTTTGATAAAGGCTAGGCCTTCGGGAGTGGTCAGGCTTGTGTAAGTACGGGTGTCTTTTGCCAACTCAAAGTCGAACGGTTTACCACTGCCACCAAATAATTGAACCAAAGGCACATCAATGCCTGCAGTCGGCATGATAGAGCTGTTCAGCTGCTGAAGATTGCTTACTTCAAAAGACTGAATAATGACCCTGCTGGGATCAGTGAAGCTATTGGCTTTTAGGGTATCTACCAGGATCTGACTGGTGTTCTTGTTGATCGCGGTTGTGCCATCCAGCAGCTTGCCATCACTCAGGAAAAAGCTGGGATGCTTGGTCTCGGGATAGATCCCAACTTTGCGGCCAGTCTCTTTCTCCACATCCTTCACGAGTTGGATCACCTCGCTTAGGGTGGGAACCTTGAGTCCGTCTTTGTCAAATTCAGTGCCACGCAGGGCGGGAATTCGCTCAATGGCATTGAGCTGTTTGACTTGGGCTAAAGTGAAATCTTCTGCAAACCAGCCCCCTTTCAGCACCCCATCCAAACGCTTCACTGTCAGCAGGCCAGCAAACTCAGGCCGCTTGTAAACGTCTGTACTTGTATCCGTAGTGTTTAGTACAGGGGCCCCATTGGCATCACGCAGGATTGCACCATTTGCATCAAGCTGCACAACCCCAAGCATGGGTTCGTGGCGGCAAATCAGAACACCATCCTTGGTGACTACTAGGTCTGGCTCGATGAAATCAGCACCCTTAGCAATTGCAAGTGTGTAAGCTTCTATTGTGTGCTCAGGTCGGGAACCGCTGTCCCCGCGATGGCCAATGACGATCGGAGCTTTGCCTGAAAGGGTATCAAACTTTGGAACAGAGCGTACAATTGGATTCTGAGGGGAACGCACCTGGGTATCAGCCAGCTGGTCACGAACAAGATCACCGGTCCCCGGGAAATCCGTGAAGAAACCATCAACACCAAGGTTGATAAAATTAGTGAATTCAGCTTGGGGGTTTCCAGCGTAATTGTTGGCTAGAAATCTTGCCTCATCGCGGAAAGTATAGGCATGCACAAAAAGGCCTTGAGCATGGGCATTGCTGACCAATGCACTGGGGGGGGCAAGCACTCGATCTTGGCCGTTGACTACGCCATCGGCATTTAAGTCATCGGCACGTCCATCACCATTGGCGTCCACTATTTTGGTGGCCTGGACCATAGGCTTCCAGGGGCCTATGCCATCAGCATATTTGGCAATTTCCGCTAATCCAGAGACAGTCTGTAGGTCTGCATAGGTGCGCTTATCTCCACTAACGGCAAAGTCATAGGGGCGAGCATTGACGTCCGCATAAATAAGTGACCCGTCATCGGCTACGTCGTAGGCATCAAGCAGTTGAACTAACTTCAGGTCAAGACCTGCTTTTGGCAACAGTGTTGAATTCAGGTCCTTGAGATTAGAAACCTCAAATGACTGGATGAAGATACGATTTGGATCTGTAAATTGTTGTTGTTTCAGGACCTCGATCAGCTTTTCTTCCAGGGAGAGGCCAAGGGCGTCGTGGAAGACAGGATGCTTTGTCTCGGGATAGATGCCCACCGCCTTGCCGGTGATAGCTTCCATTTCCTTTACCAGGGAAATGATCTCTGCAAGGGTGGGGACTTCAAATGTATCGTTGAAAATCTGTGTGCGGTAGCCCTGGGGCATCACGGCACGCAGGGTCTTAATCTCGGCGAGCGTGAAATCTGAGGCAAAAAATCCCTCTTCGGCGACACCATCCACAAGCTTTGTGGTTTTCCGCGAGGCAAACTCGGGGCGAGATGCCACATCTGTGGTGTTGATCAGATTCGGTTCATGCCTCGCAATGAGCTGGCCATCCTTGGTGGATACCAGATCTGGCTCAATAAAATCTGCTCCCCGCAGGATAGCTAGGCGGTAGGCCTCCAGGGTGTGCTCAGGCAATTCGCCACTGGCACCGCGATGGCCGATGATTAAGGGTGCCTGGCCTGTGAGCGTGTTAAAACTGCGGGCAAGGCTAAAATTAGGTGTCGCAAGAGGAGCCTCTAGCAGCCGGCCCTGGGAATCGAAATGAAGTATGTAGGGTCCAAATTCTTCGCCAATCCAGAGATCGCCATTGGGTGCAATCACCACAGACTCAACATCAAAGTCTGCGCCGGTCAGCCAACGCTCGGATGTTCCCTCTCGAACGATGCCGAAGGGTACCTTCTTATTGGGATCCGAGAGTTGAATAAAGCTCTCAAGTACTACCGAGCCATTGCCCCCTTCGGTTCCAGCAAAATTAGGGTCGGCTTGGTAGAGACGTAACAAGTAGTCGGCACTATTGCCAAGAGCACCAAATCCGTTGTCTGATAGGAATAGGAATTGGTTGCCGTTCCCGCCCCTGCTGAATTGGACGCCGCTGAATCCCTGTACCGGCTGACCAGTGAAGGGGGTCGTACGGCCGCTGGTTGGATTGGTTAGCGCTGACCCAGAATTAGGCCCGCTTGCAAACGTATCAGCAGGAAGCGACGCGTAGCCAATTAACTTTGCAGGAGACATGGGACTGATGCAAGTTGAGAGGTTTGCTGAGTAAGGCTGGTCCTTGACAGAGATGTTCTGCCCGAGGCAGAGGAAGGCTGGCGATGCCGATCTTCTCCGCAGAGGAGATCGGCAATAGCTTTCGCTCGGCTCAGGCCAGACCGGCGAAGTTGGCCTGGTTGTTGAGGCTGGCGGCGCTCACGTTGGTGAAGTGGCCAACAGCTATGCCAGTAACACTCAGGAGAGTGTCGGCACCAACCTGGGTGAAGCTGAGGTCAGCGAAGGCCACTCCCCGCAGGCCCACCAGGTCTTCACCGGCCTTGAAGTCCATCACGAACTGCTTGGCGGCAGGCTTATCGCCAGGTGCGCTAATCAGCCAGAACTGGTCGATGCCAGCGCCACCGTTGAGGTAGTTGGTGCCGGCACCATCAAGGATGGTGAACTTGTCGTTGCCTTCGCCGCCAAGGGCGCGGTTGCCCATGGTGCCGATGACGAAGTCGTCGTTTCCGCTATTGCCGCTGAGGCGGTTGCCATTGCCGCCGGTGGCCCAGATCCGATCATCGTCACCACCGCAGGTGATCACATCGCGGCTGCCGGCGTAGATAACGTCGGCGCCGGAACCGGTGAAGATTGTGTTTGCAGATCCGGCAAGGATTTCAATGTCCACGCTGTCGGTGCCGGCGCCGGTGAACAGCACATCGCCTTTGCCATCGAAGCCCTGAAGCTTGATGGCATCGGAACTTAATGTGTCATCGGCTCCGGTTGTACCGAGCTTCACATCAATCACCTCATCCGTGCGCACCGCCAGGTTCTGTAGCCGCAGATCCTGGGAGACGGGGGTTTCGGGTTGGTTGTAGGCCTGGGCCTGGCTGCCGTAATTCGTCTTGAGGTACTCGGCCAAGGCATCCTGCTCGGTGCCATCGCCACTGAACTTGGCGGCACCGGTGAGCGGTGCGTTCGCATTGAAGAGATCCACACGCTGCTCAGAAGCATCCTTGGCGAATGGATAGCTGTCGCCACCGCTAGCAAGGAAGTTGAGCGTCACCATCCGGAACGTGCGGGTTGGATCGCCCGCGAGTGCACCGCTGCGCACCACCACATCCAGGTCGTTGCCCTGGCTGTCTTGGACGGCGAGATTCACGATGCGGCTACCGGCCGGCTTGGTGAGATCGAAGCTGAAGGCCAGGCCGCTTACCTGGGGGAAGCGTCCCTGGTTGGGGTACAAGGCAATGCCGTGCTCTAGCAGTTCCTTGAGCTTGCTGGCGCTCACGGTCACCAGGGAGAGGCTGTTGTTGAAGCGCAGGGAGTTTTCGATATCGAGGGTGGACACACCGCCCTCAGGCTTATTGGCTGAGGGATTGGCTAGTGGGGGTTCCTTGGCCCCGCTCACCACATCGACCGATCCGATCTGAGAGCGGATGCCGCCACCGTTCTTGAGGGAGATCACAACCGATCGATCGATGCTCTGTGCGTAGGAGAGGTTGGCGTCAGCCGTGAGATCACCGAGGTTTGTTTCCTCCGACCGCACGAAGGCCCGCTCACCCTCGAGGTAGACATTGGAGAAGCCCCAGACCTGGCCATCCTTGCTGCCGATCACCGCCTGCACGGCATCGGTGAGATCTTGCACGTTTTCAGCCTTGGTGCCATCGGCGAAGGCTGTGGTTGCGAGTTCTGCCTCGGTTACCTTCCAGGCCTTGGCCACGTTGGCGGCGGTGGCGGCATAGGCCCCACTCACCAGTGGATCAACGCTGCCAGGGATGATGCGGCCCTGGGCATCGAAATCCACCACCAGGCGGCCGAGGTAGGTGTATTCGTTGTCGGTGTTGACGATCACGGTTGTGCCGCCATCAGCACCTTGGGTCACCAACGGATAGGTATCGGCGAAGTTGGCGTCATGACCTGGGAAGGCCACGGCCTGATCGTTGCTGTCGCCAAGGCGGGTGTTCGAACCACCAGCCAGGATGATGTCCACACCGCGGAGCAGAGGAGCCAGGGCCTTCTCATTACCGATCTGCTGCAGGTGGGCCATCAGGATCACCTTGTTCACCCCTTGGGAGATGAGGTCGTCGATCACCGGCTGCAGCTGACTGGCCAGTAGCACCATGTCGTCACGCTCTGAGCCGTCGCCGACGAAACCCTTCACTTCCACCCCACCGGTGGAGCTGATCTTCTCGACGATCTGGGTGGTGGCAGCCACCAGGCCGATCTTCTCGCCGTTTTTGGTGACTACGGCCGAGGGCACGATCTTGCCCTTCTGGGCAGAGGCTTCCTCAAGACCCGCTGTGGCGGTGGTGTTGGTGAAACGGCTACTCAGATCAGCATCGCCGCTGAAATCGAGGTTGGCCGACATGTAGGGGAATTGAGCACCCACCCAGCCGGAGGCGGGGCTGAAGCTGTCCCGGAACACCCGCGAGCCCAGGTCAAACTCATGGTTGCCGATGGTGGAGGCTTCCACACCGATCAGGTTGTGGATGGCGATGTCCACCGCACCGATTGGATGGTTGGTGGAGGCAGCCATGCTGATGGTGGAGCCGGTTACGGCGTTGAGCTCATCGCGCACGCTGATATCGGTGCCGCCGTTGAGGAAGGGGCCAGGGATGAAGTTGTCGCCACCGGCCAAGATCAGGCTGTTGGCATAGGTGTTGTCATAACCATCCACCAGGGCAGCGAGGTAGGGAGCCGTCTGGGAGGCCAGCAGTCCCGCTTCACCATCCGAGAGGTGCAGAAGCTGCAGGCGGTATGGGATCGGGAAATCCACCACCGACACCACATCGTTGCCCTCACTGGAGGCAATCACGCTGCGGGCGGCGTTGGTGGCACTGGTGAGGAAGGTGATCCCCTCAATCCGCTGGGCACCAGGGAAGATCACCGGATCCACGGCCACCGCGGCATACGGATTAGTGACATCGAAGATCGCCGCCATGCTCGTGGTGGTGCGCTCTAGGGCCACGAAGGCGTAGGTGCTGCCGTTGATGGTGAACACTTCCACCATTTCTGGCTCGACACCCTTGGCATCTTCACGATCGTTGACCGGATAAAGGCCACGGGCATTGGCAAGCTCCTCGAGGGCAACGCCCGAATCCCAAACAGCGTTCCCCTTGGAATCAAAGATCCGTAGTGAACGTGAACCGGTCACATAGGCCTGGTCAATGATGCCGTTGCGATCGTAATCGCCGGTGTTGGTGAGGATGTTCAGCCTTTGGGCATTGGTAGCAACCAGACCGGCTTTCTGTTCGGTGGTTGCGCTAGCTGCCGCGGTAAGCAGGGCGGAAACGCGGCTGGTTTCATCGGGATTGAGAAAATCGTTCCTGTCGTCGCCTTCACCAGCGGCGAGAATGAAATTTTCACCGTTGTAGACGAAGGTGGCTAGGCCATCCGGCATCACCAGGCCGTAAACATCATGGTTTGTGGCTGGGGTATAACCTCCATTCGCATTGTCTTCGGTGTCGAGGGCAGGATCGCTGAATTTCACCACCGTGAAGGCATTACCGCTGGCGCCCTCGCCGCCGAAGTCGTTGTCGTAGTTGATGATGATCGAGCCATCGTCGCGCAGGGTGAGGCCCTCGGGTTTGTCGTAGCCGAGCGTGCCGCCCACCGAAGGCAGGTTGAACAACTCCACCTTGTTCACCAGCGTGATGCCGGCGGCTGCGAGGCGGTCGGCGCTGGAGGCGGAATAGATGCCATCCACCAAGGTGAGTTTGTTATCGAGCAGCTCGGGGCTGGCTACGCCGATGGCGTCAGCCCAGGTGGCTGTGCCGGCAGGTGAAGCCTTAGCGGTCACCATGACACTGAGCTCGCCGATTTCCACCTGGCTGGTGGGAGTGGTGACAGCTTTGTGGATCTGATCGGCGATCAGGAAGTAGCTGTACTTGGTGGTGTCGTAACCGGTGACGCC
>Ga0315908_10001118_pt1 | contig 20571 bp, 17 predicted proteins | sample LakEriMetagenome_12_FD_203520 | JGI IMG/M metagenome (GOLD analysis project Ga0315908, IMG submission 203520) | Freshwater fungal communities from buoy surface, Lake Erie, Ohio, United States - Buoy 4 MA124 | ecosystem: Environmental > Aquatic > Freshwater > Lake > Lake biofilm | place: USA... | reverse complement strand
GGTGAGCATCAATTTGAACTGACGGTGATTGATGCTGTTGGAAATGAAAAACGATTTAATGGACGATTCACATGGTAAAGCTTGGTACCTTTTTCAACCGGATTAACCTCGCAATAGCACTGATTCCATGCTGCCTATTGATTGGTTGTAAGGACAATTCACTCAGTGCGCCGGCTTTGAAAACAGCTGCACTCGTTGGCTCTGCTGATGCATCTGCTGAACTATTGGAGGAGTCGACCGGAAATGTCTTTGCACTTACAATCAACGGAGCAAAGATTTCTACTGACTTCACTCCGGAGCAAATTACGTCTGTATGTGCCCTGGCTTTTTACAATGAGTTGACCGATAACCAACGAAGTGAGAATTGCTTTGTGCGCGTGAGTATTTCTCCTGAAAAAGGAAAGCCGGTGCAAGCCACTTACACGTGTGAGGAGTTAACTATCGCTGATCGATGCATTGATCACGCCTCAGAATTCTTTCGCTGGCACCCCGCCATGGGCTTAGATTCCATACGCCCTGCAGTTGATCCGCTCTTCTTCCCGGATTCACTGTTGGAGCAAATCGGACAAAGTATCCTGACGCAAGACTCTGCCGATAATGCTTGGCTTCGCACGGAAATCATGGGTTTTCGCCAGGATACTGTTGCCAATATTCCGGTGCTTGTTTTAAACGCTAAGGCTGTCCGCAAGCAGAAGGCACAGTGGTACGATGCCTATGCGCGTTATTCCAATCAGCAACTCCTCTTCGTTGCTGCCCGTATGGAGCAAGACTAAATAAACTGATTGCGATCAAGCTTGAGCCACTCTAAGGTGGAGTCACAGAAGATGGCTTGAAGTTCTGCTTGCGGCAAATTCATTTCGGTGATGAACTTACCAACTTCTAAATCGCCCAAGGGGAATGGATAATCGGTGCCCAGTGTAATGCGATTGGCACCTTGCAATTCGAGCACATACTTGAATAGCATGGGATCGTGCGTGGCGCTATCGACCCAGAATTTTCCGATGTATTCCCGCGGATTGATGGGATTATCAATGGCCACCAGATCAGGTCGACAGTTAAAGCCATGTTCAATACGTCCAATCGTTGGAAGGAAAGATCCTCCCGCATGCGCGAAATTGAATCGGATGTTGGCATAGCGCTCCATGACCCCCGAGAAAATCAGTGAGCAAATCGCACGTGTCGTTTCAGCAGGCATCCCAACAAGCCAGGGTAACCAATATTTTTTCATGTCGTCCTGGCCCATCATCTCCCAAGGATGTATGAGCACTGCCATATCGAGGGCTTCAACCGCTTGCCAAAACGGTTCGAAAATCGGTTCGCTCAGATTTTTCTGATTCACGTTACTGCCGATCTGAATACCCTTCATTCCAATCGATTTGCAGCGCTCCAACTCCTGAATGGCCAGATCTACATCTTGCATTGGCACGGTGCCCAAGCCCACGTAATGTTTCGGATATCTCGATACAACGTCCGCAATGTGATCATTCAAAAACTGCGCAATCGTAAGGCCATCTTGTGGTTGTGCCCAGTAGGCGAAAAGAACGGGAATCGTACAAACAACCTGCACTTGCGTTTCATAACGCGCATATTCATCAATACGTAATTCCTCATCCCAACAGTTGGCTTCGATTTCACGAAAGAACTTGTCGCCTTGCATCATGCGCGCATACCCTGGTCGGTGATGATCCAGGTGAATGAACGTCCCGTATCCGAATTTGCTCGACCAATCGGGAACATGCTTGGGCATGATGTGCGTGTGCATGTCGATCTTGAGTGCCATAGTCTTCATAGTCGGGATTAATTTTTCCGGACAGGCCGCAAATCTAGCATGTTCACGGGATTGGTCTGAAGTCCGCTGATGTTGCTTCGCACAAAGTGTGAAACCTGATCGTAATAAAGCGGAATCACCGGCGCATCTTCCATGAGCAGATTATTCATGTCGCGAATGATGGCAGCCCGAATGGAATCATTGCGTTCGATTCGGCATTGCTGATACCACTTGTCGAAGCGCTCGTTCTTATAATGAGTATAGTTAGGACCGTTGGGACAAAAATTCGGAGAGTAGAAAACGGTCAGGAAATTTTCAGCATCGGCGTAATCGGCTAACCACGATTTTCGAAATACAGCTAATAGCGCTTTTGCAGATTGCTCACGCAGTGCAGGTCCTTGAAGTACGTTGATACGGACGGGAATGCCGATTTTTTCCAGTTCATGCTGGATGTATTCCATCAGATCCGTGTAATCACCGGTTGTCGAAATCACCACTTCGGGCATTCCCTTCCCGTCAGGATATCCGGCTTCCGCGAGTAATCTTTTTGCTTCAACGGGATTATAACTGTAAAACGATTGAGTATTACTTTGATTGAGCATCGGCGGCACGAATCCGGACTCTGCAGGGAATACCGTGTTGTTGCGCAAGTATGCAACCATCTCTTCTTTATTGATGGCATAGGAAATGGCTCGTCGCACGCGAACATCCTTCAAGGGTGAATCGCGGTTAATAGCAGCAGAGGAGTCCATGAGAATGCCCAGGTAATCGGTTTTGATAAACGGCGTGCGCTGGAATCGAATTCGATTAGCATACATCGGGTGTAGGTTTCCTTCCGCATCGAGCAGCTCATCTTTGAAGGCACTGTGAATACCACTCATGAAATCGTACTTGCCTTGAAGTAATCCTTGAAACTCGACAGACATGTCTTTGACGAAATCAATCTTCACAGCATCGAGGTAGGGAAGGCGATTACCGCCACTGTCACGCATCCAATAGCTTGTGTGTTTGTGAAAGACAAGCGCCACCTGTTCATACCAAAAAGCAAACTTGAACGGACCTGTTCCGATAGGATGTGCGCGAAAGTCAGGGCCATAATATTCCACCACCTCGCGAGGCACCACATTACAGTACTGCATGGTTAGGATGGATAGGAAGGGCCTAAAGGGTTCGCGCAAGATTATTTCCAGCGTGCTGTCGTTGTGCGCAATGAAACCGCCATTCGCGGAACGATCCACGCTGCTGAATATCCAGGTCGCAGGCGATGCAAGTTCAGGGTCGAGCAGACGATTGAAACTGAACACAAAGTCGCTTGCCGTAACGCGTCGATGAGTAGAATCGGCAAACAGCGGACTGGGATGAAAGAAGACATCGTCGCGCAGGTGAAATGTGTAATGCAACCCATCGTCAGATATTTTCCAACGATTGGCTATGCATGGCACAACTTGCATGGCGCTGTCAAGTTCTACCAATCCATCAAACAATTGGTTGGTTACCCACATGGCTTCAATATCCCGTGAGAAAGCGGGGTCGAGCGACGTGATGCCATTGCTCTCGTTATAGTAGAAGACACTTTTGGAATCTTCGCTTTCGTTGCCGGTACAGCCCATCAACGCCGAAAGCACTGACCAGGTCAGTGCCATCAAAAGATAGGTTCGGCAGGTATACTCTTTTTGCATGGCCTGCCAAAATTAGGCAGTTCATGCGCTTTGTCTAGTTATCGGTTGATATGTCGATGTTCATCGATTTGCGACGGGCACTTGCACTGGACGGCGGGTAATAGCGATCTGGTTTTTGATTGCCCAAAAAGTCGTAGCGTTTCCAATGGCCCACTTTTACGCCGGCTTGGTATTCACCCTCGCTTTCAATTTGACCATTAGGAAAGAAATATTTGAATTGGCCATCTTCAATATAGCGGCCATTGCGTTCCACGTATTGACCCTCTACTTTACGGTTCTCCATACCATCGATGATGATTCCTTTGTATTTGGCATCATCGATAGGTGTGAGTTGCAGTCTATAGGTTGCACCCGTTTCTGAAGCGGTCTGCAGCATAGCATTCAAATGAATGGTTTTGGGTTGGAGTTGGCTTTGCGCCATTACGCCGTGTCCGAAGGTGAACATACCCAGCAGGATGGTATAGAGTTTACTTTTATTCATTGCCGTTCAGTTTTTATGTTGTTACGTGAGCAGGATTAAAATGGTTTCATTTTTTGTAAATCATTTTTAGAGGTCATCTTTGCCAAAATTTTACACCATGATTCTCCATCGCCAATTCATACCGCTTGCCGCACTGGTGCTGTACTTTTACTCTTGTGCCACTGCTCAGCGTAAGACGGGGTCTTCAACGGATGAAGTCACCATCGCTTTTTATAATGTGGAAAATCTATTTGATACGTTGGATGACCCACTCAAAATGGATGAGGACTTTACACCAACCGGTAAGCTGCAATGGAATGCTGTGCGTTATGCCGAGAAGCTCTCACGCATTGCAGAGGTGATTGATCTGTTGCCCGGTGAGTTGCCGGTGTTTGTCGGACTATGTGAAATTGAAAATCGCGTTGTGCTCGACGATCTGGTGAAGCAGCCGGCTCTGCATGATTCACCCAGGAAATCCGGTTATACTGTTATCCATGCCGATAGCCCTGATGAACGCGGTATCGACGTCGCCGCTTTGTATGACGCTTCCATTTTGAAGGATGTGCGTTTTGAATACTACTCCATTGCTCTTCCTGATCCAAAGGATCCGAATACACGAGACATCCTTCATGCGCAAGGAACAATGGGGAATGAAACATTACACTTCTTTGTTAATCATTGGCCGAGCCGCAGTGGTGGTCAAACAGAAAGTGAGCCGAATCGAATAGCCGTTGCAACGCTGCTAAAATCGAAAGTAGATGCTGTGCTATTGAAGGACGCCAAAGCAAAGATTGTCATCATGGGTGACCTCAATGACCATCCCAATGACAAGAGTGTCTATGAAGTGCTGGGCGCAAAGGAGACTCCTGAGTCTGCATTGTACAATCAGATGTACGCGATTCATGTCGGAGGAAAGGGCTCTTACTTTTATAAGGGCGAATGGGGCGCGTTGGATCAAATGATTACCTCGTCAGGCTTGATGGATGCCTCAGGCTGGCATGTGGGTGCTCAATCAGCCGGCGTATTGCACGATGAGAAAATTCTGTTCCGTGATAAAGAGGGTGTGGCAAGACCAAGCCGATCTTATGCAGGAGATTCTTACAAGGGAGGTTACTCTGATCACTTACCTGTTTATCTTACGTTGAAGAAGTAATTCGGGTCAACAAGTTTCCGGTAGGTGCAAAAGCAAAAAACCCCGCATTGCGGGGTTTTCATTTCGTTACGAAGTCTATTACTTCTTAGCAGCAGCCTTCTTAGGAGCAGCAGCCTTCTTAGCAGCAGCCTTCTTAGGAGCAGCCTTCTTAGCAGCAGCCTTCTTAGGAGCAGCCTTCTTAGCAGCAGCCTTCTTAGGAGCAGCTTTCTTAGCAGCAGCCTTCTTCTTAGGAGCAGCTTTCTTAGCAGCAGCTTTCTTCTTAGGAGCAGCCTTCTTGGCAGCAGCCTTCTTCACGGCCTTAGGGGCAGCGTGTGATTTTGACTTTGTTTTCATATTTGTAACGGTTGATTTGTGATTTACAATTTCATAAGTGACCTTGGCCGTAACGCAAAACTCATTCACCTTCCCATTAACAACTCTTGCGGTCTGGTCTTGAACATAAACTGAAGTGATTCTATTGAATCGGAGGTTTGCATCTTCCACAACTTTCGCTGTTGCATCTTCCCAACTTTGAGGAGATGAACTTGAAATCTCTGTTACACGATAAACACCCATTTCAATTTTCTGCTTCGGTTTCTGCTCAGGTCAGTTTCTAAAAAAACAATCCGTGTAGTTTCATCTTTCCACTTTCACGAATCTCTAAAGTTGGTCCGGGAATTTTTATGAAGCTTAAAACTTTTGCCGTTCGCTGCATCCATTTTTTCTTCCATCGAACACGTTCCAAATCTGCATCAAATGAAAAGTAGAATTCACGCTCGCGTTGAAAATTATTAACATCATCAACAACGTTTTTTGCAGTTGTCATTTTTGTTGCACCATATCCAATTGCAACATTCAACCAACGCGGGAAAGCCGCGTCAGAAGCCAGAAAGCGATTGATGTTGAATGATGCCCAATATGTTTGTGCGTTGTAGTCTTTGATGATGCGTTGTTGAAAATTACGTCCTAACAGTGCAGGATTAACTTCTGCAAACATGGATGGTTGATAGGAAAATTTTAGTGCGATGCGTTGTTCGTTCCATATTTTTTCTTGCGCGAAAAACAAAAAACTGCCACTTGAATTTGCAATCATATCGCCCCAGGAGAAACCCCATTGCGCACTTCTTCCATCGAGCAATTCAACACTTGCGAGATACAACATGCTACTTGAACATGCCAGCAGTGTTGATCGTGATGAGTTGTTGCTCAAGCGTGAATAGAGTGAGTGGTAAGCCTTACTGAGTTGATATGCGCTAAATGAATGACCGGCTTTATCCATTTGCAACCACTCATGATTGTCGTTGAATGAATGCATCTTCGAACGCGGAAAATCTTTGTACCAAAGTTCATTGAGTAATATGTAACTCGATGCAGTTGGAACAATACCGATTCCTGCAAGAAGAATTTTTTTCGATGACGTGCATGTTGAATCCGTTTGAGCACATGCGTAACACAAATCGAAGAGTAATGAAATAAGAAAACAACTTCGAATAAGAAAAGCAGATGAAGGGAAAAAGACTCGTTGCATCCGGGAAGGTGGAGGCAAGATTATTCGGTAATCAGCCAATGATTAATTTTCTTCTGCAGCGCTTCAGGGCGTGTGGGTGTCTCCACTACATCGTCCATACCTGCTTGAATGAATTGTGCATTTTCTTTTTGACTCTTGTTGGTCATTCCGATAATGACCGGCATATCATCGGCATCAATCGAACGCTTCAGATTCCGTGTTGTATCTAACCCAACATTCTCCTGTTCGTTAATGTCCATAAGAATCAAATCGAAATCCTCTCTTCTGGATTTTTCCAACACATCTTTGACATTCGATACAGTAATATGTCGATGACCCAATAACTGGAGTGTCTTGGTCGTAACAGCCCGTGAAAGTTCATTGTCTTGTGCAAGCAGAATACGAAGATTTGATTTTGTAGCTAACACATCGACGTTGCCCGATGACATAGACAAACGAGCTTGCTGTGCCGGACTCACTTTCAAAACATCAATAATGGTGTCAAGCAATTTGAACTGTTTTGCCGGTTTAGTAAGGTAAGCGTTATATAAATTGTTGTTGTCAGATAATAAGTGTTCACCCAGGGAGGAAAGCACAATGATGGGTAATTCTGTTCGACTGTATTTCGATCGGATATTTTCCGCTACGGACTGTCCATCCATTTCCGGCATTTGCATGTCGAGAATCACAAAATCAAACTTGTCCAGATTCGACATGATGTCGGTAACCAGTTGTGGACTATTGAAGGGAGTTGCTTGAATACCCCAACCGGAGAGTTGTTTCACCAGGATTTTGAGGTTGGTCGTGTTGTCGTCAATGACTAATGCTCGCATACCGCGAAGCGCCTGTATTTTTTGCTGATGAGCTTCTCCGGCTGTTTCAACAACTACGCTAAATGAAAAGGTTGACCCTTTACCTACTGTGCTTTGAACATTAATCTTACTTCCTAATTCTTGCGCTAGACTTTGGCATATGGCTAGACCAAGTCCGGATCCGCCATATTTTTTATGTGATGAAGAATCGACTTGATAGAACGAATCAAAAATGCGGTCTATCTGTGCTTGTTCAATCCCAATACCCGAATCGATAACACTGAATTCCAGTTGCGCAAACTCTTGTTCTGTATTTATAACAGCAGTGCGTATAACGACCTCACCTTTATCCGTAAACTTAATGGCATTATTGACAAGGTTAATCAGAATCTGGCGTATGCGATTTTCATCGCCGATGACTTCCAATGGAACGTTGTTGTTATAATCACTCATCAATTCAATCTTCTTGCTCATCGCAAGAGGTTTCATTAAGTCGATTACCTGCTCGATACAATCACTAAGAGAGAATCTTTCCTTGATGATCTCCGATTTCGTTGATTGCATTTTGGCAACATCCAGCACATTATTCAGTAAGTCCAGTAATTGTAAGGCACTCGTATGAATGTTGCGTGCAAAAACACGTTGCTCTTCCCCCAGCTTACTTTGTAGCAGCAATTCGCTCATTCCAATCACTCCATTGAGTGGAGTGCGAACCTCATGGCTCATATTGGATAGAAACTCCGTTTTCGTGTTTAAAGCTTCCTTTATTTTTTCTTCGGATTGCTCTAGCTCTTCATCCATCAGCTCGAAGCTTTTGGAAATTGGTTTGACAAGGAATGCCAGCGAGAGAATGAAAATGAGAATTGAACTGACACCCACGCCCAATGCAGCTGCAAGCATGACTTTGTTCAAGGTGTCGCTTTCCGATAAAAACTTACCGGTAACATTATTAATGCTACTTATATAGGTGTCTAATACGACTTCAGTGGAATTCGAGTGACCGACCGTCATTTGATCCGTTGCGTTTATAAACTGATTCAGGTTATCTCGCGCATGAACAAAATGAACCGACGACTCCTGCAACATTGCCTGCGAAGCATTGGAGTTATTTGCTGTTGTGCCGTATTGATCACTGCCGGTGATGAGCGCTTTTTGAGCGTTCTCCCATTTATTCAAAACCAATTTGAAATCGTTGGCTTCCTGAGTGTAGTCTATTTCTTGAGCATGAAGTTCCCGAATCTTAATCATTTTCCTTCCCAACTCCTCGGCTAAGGCTTTTTGCCTCGAGGATAAGCTCACCTTCGAGAGATAATTGCTTTGTTGGTTTTGGCTTACAAGCAATAGGCCGGCCGAAGCCACGGCGACCAGCACCATGAGCGCGAAAAAGATTTTTAACCTTCGGAGGATTTTGCCTCGTGCAATCATCTAAAAGCAAAGATAGATAAATGCAACTTATTAACAATCGGGGGTTTGAGCTTATTTGATGTTTCGCTCATTGAGCCATCGAATGTGCGCGCTTCTGTTGCGCTCATGTTCGCTCAAGTTAGCCGAAAAATTATGTTTACCCGTGCCGCCGGGCTGCGCGCACATATATAAGTACGAATGTGTTGCGGCATTCAAAACGGCATCAATGTAAACGGTCTCAGGAAGGTTAATCGGTCCGGGGGGCAGACCTTTGATTCGATACGTGTTGTAGGGGTTGTCGGATTGAATGTCGGACAGATACACGCGTTGAGCGTCGGTGCGCTTGCCAAAAAGCGCAGTGGGATCCGATTGCAGCGGCATGCCAACTCGCAATCGGTTGAGGTAAAGTCCGGCAATTACAGGAGCTTCCTGTGTAGTTCCTGTTTCGGCCTTTACAATGGATGCAAGGATGACAATCTCCTGCCTTGAAAGATTTAATGCCTCCATGCGCCGAATTCTTGCATCACTCCAAAATGAACGCTGCTCCTTCATCATTCGTTCAATGAATGATTTGGGAGACATATTCCAATAGAATTCGTAGGTGTTCGGAAGCAGGAGTCCTGCAAGATTGAAGCTGTCTGTTTGAAGCGAATCGAGCAAGTTACGATCGAGAAAGGCATCGATGAATTCGGTGCTGTCGTAGCGCAGCACTTGGCCTAATGAAGAGGCAACCTCATAAATGTCGGTAGCTTTATCCAGTCGGATGCTAACAACCGGATTGCCTCCGGAGCGCAAATGATGGATGACTGCTGTGTTACTCATCGTATTATCGAAACGATAGTTGCCCGGTTTTACGGTCTGGAAACGCTTGATTTTGCATGCGAATAAAAACAGTTCAGATTGCTCCAGATCCGTTAAGTAGCGGGCGGTAAATTCCTCGACACTTACTGAATTTCTGCAACTGATGGAAAGCGGCTCATCCATCCCCCGAAGTGAGTGGGTGTTCAGAGAATAATAGCATAGTGCTCCAATAGCAATGCTCAGCACTGCAAGGGATAGTGTAAGGAATAACTTGGGGCGTTTCATGGATTCCATTCGCTTAAAGAGCAAACATATTGAATGGCAGGTTTACCGCGATACAGGACTCGCCCTCCCTCTTTGAATTGATGGCGACTGAAAAGGTTTCGACTAGCAATGTTTTCCTCATGAATGAGTGCTCGGACAACTCTCCAATTCTCCTGTTCTAAAATACGTAAAACCTGTGTGAGGGCGCGGTGAGCATGGCCTTTTCGACGGTCTTTCTCTTCCGTTATCATTATTCCCATACCCGCACTTTTTACCGACCAATTGATATCGAAAAGGTCAATAATGCCAAGCGGCTCGCGTGCTGTTGTTTCAATAATCCATCGCCTAATCTCGCCAAATGGCTCCACAAGACATCGTTGCATGAAGGTCTCGATTTGTTCGCGACTGTAAGGCCCGCTCTCATCTGAAATCTTCCAGAGTTCTTCACGGTTTTCCCAACGGTAGACTAATTCAAAATCCTGGATGGTGAGTTGTCGTATGCTTGTGGAGGACATGTTTTCCGTTGTGGTGGGCAAAAATAACTAGTGAAGCCAACGAGAGAATGTGTTTGCATGCTGAGAAACTGTTCAATGAGTTTACCTGTTGCGGAGTATCCAATTCCAACCTTCCGGTATTACTTTTGGAGAAAAATTAGCAAATGACCGGAAAGTTGCAGCAGTGCATATTCTTTATTTTAGTTGTGGCGTCCATTTCATCCTGTTATGTTCGTTCGGAAGTAATGTTCAAACCGCCAAAGGATTATGTGTTCAATCAATTGGCCATTGATACTTCAAATATAGAATACACTATTCAACCTTTTGACATCATTTCGTTTACCGTATTTACCAACGAAGGAGCTATTATCCTTGAACAGAGTACTGGTCCGTTAGAGGCGCGTGTATCCACAAATTCGTTACCTGTGGATTTCACGGTAAACGATAAAGGTGAGGTGGAGTTTCCGGTAATTGGCGTTCGAAAAATCGGTGGTCTTACGATTCAGAAAGCACAAGACTACATCGAGGATGAATTTGAAAAATTGTTCAATCGACCATACGTAATTATTCGTGTTCAAAATAGACAGGTTGTGATTTTTACAAGCCCCGATGGAACAGGTAGTGTGGTCCAACTGGGAGAGCAATATGTAAGCATTGTGGAAGCTATTGCGCGAGCGGGGGGTATTGGCCCGAGTGCCAAAGCGGCGAAAATCATGCTGTTTCGAAATGTCAATGGTCAGCGTGTCTCCTTTTTGATTGACTTATCAGAAATTGAAGGAATAAAGTATGCTTCGGCTCCTGTAGAAAGTGGTGATGTCATTTATGTTCAGTCACGTCCAAGAGTTACACAGCTGCTTGCTCAGGAAGTCAGGCCTATCTTGATTCTCTTTAGCGGGGCCTCCGTGTTGCTGTCCATTCTTTCTCTTGCACGCTAAGTTTAATCATGACTATAGAGAGCACTGAATTTAAGGGACTATTGGTTTTGGAACCAACGGTATATACCGATGCCCGCGGTTCTTTTATGGAAAGCTTCAATGAGGCAAGGTTCAGAGTGGAGACTGGTCTAAACGTCACCTTTGTGCAGGACAATGAGAGTACTTCTATTCAAAACACGTTACGAGGGTTACATTTTCAGGTACCGCCAAAAGCCCAGGCAAAACTTGTTCGCGTAGCGCAGGGTGCAGCGTGGGATGTTGTTGTTGACCTGCGAGTCACACAACCCACCTTCGGAAAGTGGTATAAAATTTTGCTCACATCAGAAAACAGGAAACAACTCTTCATTCCCGAAGGCTTTGCTCATGGTTTTTGGGCAGTGGAAGAGAAGACGGTCTTTTCGTACAAGTGCACAAACTACTACAGCGGTGAATGTGATCGCAGTTTGCGCTGGAATGACGCCACACTCGGGATTGATTGGGGAGTTGATCAACCGATTATTTCCGATAAGGACGGCAATGCCATGCTATTTAGTGAATTCAAATCCCCCTTTTTCTAAGGACAATGCAACGTAAAGTCTATTGGATAGCTGCGGGTATTGGGTTAATGACATCACTTCTTGTAGTCACTCTGTTCAGTTTCGTGCTCAAGTCTAGACCATCAAAAGAGGACAACCAAGCCTACTTTGATGTTATTAATGGTCGCTATCGAATTTATTCGCTTCCCTTGCCCGAAAAAATGGAGTTTGCCGGCGAATCAGTACCCCTGGAAGCACTAGATAGCCGCGAACGTTTCGATCGCGAATTATTGGTGAATGTCTACTGGCACAGTAATACACTATTAGCGATCAAACGCGCCTATCGTTGGTTTCCGGTGATAGAACCGATACTTAAGGCGAATGAGATTCCCGATGATTTTAAGTTTCTCGCAGTCATCGAAAGTGCACTCACACAAACCTCATCTCCCGCCGGAGCAAAGGGCTTTTGGCAGTTTATGGAAGATACCGGTATTAGCTATGGACTTGAGGTCAATGACCAGGTGGATGAGCGATATCACGTGGAAAAAAGTACTTACGCAGCGTGTCATTTTTTAAAGGATGCTTATGACCGCCACGGTTCGTGGGCTATGGCTGCTGCTTCTTATAACATGGGTGCGGGTGGGCTGCAACGTCAAGTCGATCGTCAGGGGCAATCCAATTATTGGGATTTACTGCTCAATGAGGAGACGGGCCGCTATGTGTATCGCATCTTGGCCATGAAGGAAATTTTCAATAATGCCGACAAATACGGCTTCGTGCTTCGTCCGGCCGATTTGTATGAGCCCTATCGCTTCAGTGTAGTTTCTGTAGATACTTCCATCACTGACCTCGCCCAATTCGCCAAGCAACAAAGCACTACCTACAAGAACTTGAAGTTGCTCAACCCGTGGCTTCGGGAGAATTACTTGCGCAATAAAGAACGCAAAGTTTACGAAATCAAGATTCCAGCGTAAAGCCGACTCCGGTTATACGCCGGGTGATTTGTCCATCTATTTTTTCTTCCCGAATCATTCGTTGTGCTGTTGCGCCTTCCATCACTTGGGCCATATCCTTGATCGCACCGGCAGGAACACCGGCCCCATTCAGACGACTCATCCAATCATCACAGGAATGGTTGACGAATGCGGGTTTCAATAAAGCATACAACTCCTTTCGATGAATGACCCGTTGAGCGTTCGAAGCGAAGCGAGCGTCATCGATTAGCTTATTTAATTGAAGCAACTGACATAGCGCGGCGAATTGGCCATTACTACCGACAGCTAGCACCAACAGTCGTCCGTCTGCACAAGTCATCACCTCTCCGTAGGGCGCTATGTTGGGATGCAACGAACCCAACCGCCGGGGAATGTGCCCCGTCATGAGATAGTTGGATGCCTGATTCACCAATGCGGTTAGCGCGGCCTCCTCCAGGGTGCATCGAACAGTCAGGCCTTTGCCACTTTTTTCACGCGTATACAATGCGCAGAGAATACCCTCCTTGAGTTGGTGCGCAGCGATAATGTCAATCATTGCAACAGGCATTTTCACAGGACCACTTTCCGGCGTACCGTTCATATACATATGCCCGCTTTCGGCTTGCAGCACAACGTCATAGGCAATGCGGTTTTCATCCGATGCAAAGCCCGTAAGTGCCGCATAGATAGCCCCGGGTTGAATGGCGTGTATATCGTTTGAGGTGAGTTTGAATTTCACATCATCGCCATGTTTGAAATTGACGATGACTACATCACTCTCGCGAATTAATTCTTCAATCTTTTTTCGGTAACTCGAATCACTCAAATCAAGCTGAAGATAGCGCTTGTCAAAATTCACAGATGCGAAGTAGGCACTGACCGAAGATGATAATTCTTCGCCCGGAAGACGCCATGATCGGGTAACATCACCGCCGTTGAATGGACTTTCAACTTTCGTCACGTGTGCCCCGAGTTCAGCGAAAAAAGTACCTACTGATGGACCTGCCAACACGGTGGACAAATCGAGAACATTTAATCCTGCGAAGATTCCTTTCATGCTTCAAAACTAAGCATCACGATCTTGTAAAGCTGTTTTGAAAACGGTAAGCACGCGATCACGGGCTGCCTTGTGTTCGACAATGGGCTTGCAATAGGCCGGCGTGCCCAATTCCGGAACCCATTGTTTGATGTATTTGTATTGTGGATCGAATTTGCCCGTCTGTAGTTCGGGATTGAACACGCGGAAATAAGGCGCCGCATCACAACCACTGCTGGCAGCCCATTGCCAGCCACCTACATTGCTGGCCAACTCGAAATCATTCAGCTTCGCTGCAAAGTAACGTTCACCCCAGCGCCAGTCAATGAGCAGATGTTTGGTGAGAAAACTCGCAACAATCATCCGAACACGGTTGTGCATGAAGCCGGTGGTATTGAGCTCGCGCATACCGGCATCGACAATGGGATAGCCTGTTTGACCCTTGCACCAGGCTTGAAACTCCTGCTCATCATTGCGCCACTCGATACGATCATAGGCCGGCTTGAAGGATACTGTTACACTGTGAGGAAAATGATAAATTATCGCTTGATAGAAATCTCGCCAGATAAGCTCGTTCAACCATTTTTCATTCTTCAGCATTCCGATGCGTGCCAGTTGACGAATGCTGACGGTGCCAAAGCGCAGGTGAACACTCAAACGTGATGTGCCCCGCACGGAGGGCGTGTCGCGTGTTTGGTGGTAATGTGAAATAATAGATTCATCAAGCTGCATGCTCGGAATATGTTCGAGACTTGCACGTTGCATGTGCATGCTCTCCAGTGGGATAATCGCTTGCGGCGAGCACTTGCGAACAACGTTCGATAGACCGCCACAATCAAAAGCGGAAAAGGTGTCTGCAGTCACTTTTGATTTCCATTTCTTACTGTATGGCGTGAAAACCGTATAAGGCTTTAAGTCGTCCTTGACCACCTCACTTTTTTCGAAGATAACGTGGTCTTTATAACCACTCATCGTAATGCCATGTGATTGCAGTAGCGCATAAATTCCTTTGTCCCGCTCTTGCGCATAGGGTTCGTAATCGCGGTTCGTGTAAACTTGGGTTGGCTTCAAGTCGCGGATAATATCCTTCCACACCTCGGTTGGCTTTCCATAGTACGTCAACAAAGTGCCGCCCATCTGCTGCAAGGCGAGGTTTAGCTTTTCCAATGTTGCATGGATGAAAGTCAAGCGTACATCACAAGGGTCCGGAAGTTTTTCCAGAATGTTGGAGTCTAAAATGAAGATGCATTGCACGCGCTGACCTGATGCAATTGCTTGGTGAAGGGCATGATTATCCTCAAGGCGCAGGTCTCTTCGAAACCAATGAATAATGGTAGATTCTGATGAAGCAGTCATGAAAGAAAAACAACTGTAATGAGCAATCGTTCTTTAAAGTGCTTTCTTATCGCCTTCTGATTCTTCGAGTAATTGTTTGCGATAGAGTGCCGCGTATTCTCCTTCCTGAGCCAAGAGCTGCTCATGAGTTCCGCGGGCAAGAATGCGTCCGTGTTCCATGTATAGAATCTCATCGGCATCCTTGATGGTAGAGATACGGTGAGCAATGACAATGGATGTTCTTCCCTCCATTACCTTGCGTAAGCCATGTAAAATAAGATTTTCTGTTTGTGTATCGACAGCGCTCAAGCAGTCATCGAAGATGAGGATATCCGGGTTCTTGACTATCGCTCGAGCAATCGATATCCGTTGTTTTTGACCGCCGCTGAGGTTGATTCCGCGTTCACCCAGAATGGTTTCATATTGCGCCGGAAATCCCTGAATATCCTCATGAACTGCGGCAACTTTGGCCGCCTCCGCAATGGCATAAGCATTCGCGTCACAGCCGAATTTGATATTATTCGAAATGGAATCAGAAAACAGAAAAACTTCTTGGGTCACATAGCCTATCTGTGTCCGCAATTGAGCCAAGTCGAGCGAGCGGATATCCTGATTGTGGATAGTTACTTGTCCTTGCACAGGATCCATTAATCGTGGAATCAATTGCGCAATAGTTGATTTTCCGCTCCCTGTGCGGCCGATGATTCCGAGTGTCTTTCCGGGTTCAATGGTGAAGCTGACATCGTCAAGGGCTTTGATTCCACTGTCAGGATAAATGAAGGTAACATGTCTGAATTCAATTTTTCCCGATTGAAAATGGACAGCATGGGCGGGCTGCTGAATTTCAGGCCGCGTTCGTAAAAACTCATTGATGCGACCCTGACTTGCTTCAGCTTTTTGCACAAGGCTGGTTACCCAACCCACCACCGCGAAAGGCCACGTTAGTATGTTCACGTAAAACACGAATTGCACAATCACGCCGGGAGAAATTTCTCCATTCAACACCTTGTGGGTTCCGACATAAATCGTCAAAATGGTACTTAGTCCAACGAGAATAACAATGACCGGCAAAAAGAGCGCATCGATGCGAACCAGCTTGAGTTGCTTTTTGCGATAAGTGGCGCTTTCATCAACAAAGCCTTTGCTGTAATGCGCTTCTCTGCCAAAGGATTTCAAAACGCGAATCCCCGAAATAGTTTCCTGCACAATTGTGCTTAATCGCGATTGCTGTTGTTGCACCAATTCAGACTTCTTATTAATCGTCCGGCTGACGTAAAAAATAGCCACCATCATAAATGGAAGCGGGGAGAGTGTGTATAACGTCAACTCGACATCAATCTGCAGCATCACGATAGTGCACATCACCAGTAATACGCCAAGGTTCAGTGTGTACATCACCGCAGGTCCGATGTACATGCGCACGCGGTTGACATCCTCACTAATGCGATTCATCAAGTCACCGGTTCGATTGCGCTTATAGAATGCCAAATCCAACTCCTGGTATTTACTGTATACCTCATTTTTGAGATCATATTCTACATGGCGCGACATGACAATCAGAGCCTGTCTTTGGTAAAAAAGAAAGACTCCTTTTACGATGTACATCGCCAGGTATAGCAGGGCAAGTAACAAACCTATGCGCACCACGGTGCTCTGGAAGTTCTGTTGGTTGAGGACTACATCCGGTGTATCGGCTCCAACAAATTGGGTAATGTATGCAAAGCTTCCCGGTGCCGGAATGGATTGCTCTGCCGGAAAAGCTTTTTTGGCCTCCAATGCAGAGGCGAGAAAATCAATTCCGTCGCGAACCACCACAGGCGCATACACACTGAAAATATTGCCGAATGCAATCAGGATGAAACCCGCAAATAACCTCCCGCGATATTTCCAGAAGTACTTATTAAGATGTGCGAGTTCTTTCATGATGGGAGGCGCAGGCTAGAATTCAAAGTTCCAGGTAATGCTTGGCAATATCGGGAACAAACTGACCTGATAGGCTTTTACTTGAAACGCACCTGCCTGCAATTGGCCGTCCGTTCCGAAGTAAATGAAATAGGGATTCATTCGGTTATAGAGATTGTATACCGAGAAGTTCAGGTTGCTTGAGAATTTCTTCGGACGCTTGTCTTCAACGCTTTGCTCGAGTGTTTTTTTACTCTTACCTTGAAGTTTCCAGGTAGCCGAAATATCGGCGCGATGGTAGGGCGCCATGCGATAACTGTTGCGATCACCATAAACATCAATCACCCTGTTTTCATAGAAATAACGTTCTACCGGCAGCGTGATGGCATTCCCCGTGGCGTAAACAAAGACAAATCCTAAGTCTAATCGTGGGTGGATTTTATAACTGATCACTACACTCAAATCATGTCGACGATCCCAGCGCGTAGGGAAGGTTCGGCCTTCGTTGATGTCGGCGAAAGTGCGGGTTGTTTTAGACCAGGTGTATCCAATCCAGCCATTGAGATTACCCTTGGCTTTTTTAAGGAAAAATTCAGCACCGTAGCTTTCCCCTGATCCAAACACGAGCAAGTTGTCAATGTTGTCATTAATGGTTTGGTCAGGCTGAGCACCTTCTTTGTACTCCGTCTGATTGTCCATGGTTTTGTAATAAATCTCCATGCTGCTTTCCCATGTATTGTCTGAGAAATTTTTAAAGTAACCGATGCTATACTGTTCTCCGATTTGGGGTTTTAGCAACTCTGTGCTAGGAAGCCAGACGTCAGTTGGCAGCGAAGTAGGAGATAGACTGGTGAGATGAATGTATTGGTAGTTGCGCATGTAACCTCCTTTGATACTCGCACTTTTTCCCACACTCCATCGAAAGTTTAAGCGCGGCTCGAATCCACCATAATTCCCCACAACTTCTCCTTTGTCGTAGTTGATGGTTGTGGTGTTCACTTGTGAACCTAAAGCACCGTTCTCCGTGCGAATGAATCGGGTAAACGGACCTACATGCGCAAAATAAGAATACCGAATTCCCGCATTGATACTCAGCTTTTCACTGATGTCATACTCATCCAACACATATCCGGCAGCCTCATGAGAATAGAGGTGTGTCTTTTCACCCGTGTCAAATTCCGTGTCGCCGCTCTTCGCATAAACACTGTTGGGCTGAAAATCATGATGCGTGTAATCCACACCCCACTTGAGGCGATGGAGATAATTCGGGTAATAACTCCATTGAACCTTAGCGCCCAAGTCTTTAATGCCGCTGGATAGAGTGAATTCAAATCCTTCTTGTTTGGCGCCAAACGAAAACGCGTAATCAGTATAGGTTAGAATGGAATTCAGGAAAAGCTTAGGACTGATAACCCGATTCCAGCGCAACGTCCCCGTTGAATTTCCCCAAGGAATACGCGTGGAAAAATTCGTCTTCTTGCTGGCAAAATTGAAAACGTCGCGTCCGAAGTATCCGCTTAGAAACAGTTGGTCACGCGGCGATAACCGCCAATTCAACTTCGCATTGACATCGTAGAAATAGTAGCCCGAACCATATGCATTGGCCGTGGGCTTGATAAAAGGCTTCAACAACACATCGATATAGGTTCTGCGAGCACTAATGATGAATGAAGCTGTGTCTTTTTTGATAGGACCCTCGATGGTTAAACGTGAAGATATCGTTCCAATGCCGCCCTGCGCATGAAACGAACGTTGATTGCCTTCCTTGAGCGAAACATCCAGCACGGAGGCGAGCCGGCCTCCAAAACTAGACGGAATTCCTCCTTTAGTAAGCTCGAGATTCTTCACGGCATCGGCATTGAAGACGGAGAAAAAGCCGAACAAGTGTGATGCGTTATAAACAGTTGCGTTATCCAGCAAGACCAAGTTCTGATCAACTCCTCCGCCTCTCACATAAAACCCGGCATTGCCCTCTCCACTGCTTTTTACACCGGGTAGCAAGGTGATGGTTTTGAGAATATCGATTTCCCCGAGCAGCACAGGAAGCGTTTTAACCTGGTCCATTTCCAGTTCTATCTTACCAATGTCGGTGCTGCGGGTGTTGTCGTCCTTGTTGCCTTCAATGGTAACCTCATTAGCCTGCAGTGCGCTCGGCGAAAGAAAACGATCCAGTCGCTGATCACGCTGAAGATCCACCTGAACCTCCTGCATTTCATATCCAAGCAAACTGAATCGTATGGTCTGCTTGCCCTCCGGTAATGTTAACGAATAAAACCCATACAGATTCGTGCTTACTCCTTTCCCGGTTTCTACGCTCGATACAACAGCTCCAATCAGGTATTCTCCGCTATTGGCATCCTGAAGGGTACCGCTGAGGGTATATTGAGCCGTCTTGCTGCCGGGCTGTGCTTTCAGTGCAATTACAAGAAGTAGCGTGAGAACGGTAAGGACGGTTTGAGCGGTCTTGAGCATAATCAGGTCAGCGAAATTACATGCATTCGTTTTACAGGAGGGAAATCCTGACGAATGACAATCCTTCAAACCATCGAACGAGAAAATTGTTTGTAAAGCCCTGAGGCAAGTAATTTTGCCGCCCATCCATGATTAGCCGTTATCTCGCCATTTTTATTGTCTTGTATGCTATGCTTGGGCTGCCATTCCATGCTGCAGGTCAATACGAGCGTAAATCACTGGAGGCCGTTCGGGTCAGTCAAGTTCCGAAGATGGATGGACTACTCGATGATGCCTGTTGGCAAACCGCACCCGTTGCCGGCGATTTCATCATGGATACGCCAAATCCGGGTACACCGCTTACCCAAAAAACAGAGGTCAGAGTCCTCTACCATGATGATGCGATTTACATCGGGTTTATGTGCTTTGATGAAAGTCCCGACAGCATTTTGTATGAATTGTGTGGCCGCGATAAATCGTGCAACACAGACTTCGCCGGTGTCACATTCAGCTGCTATGCCGATGGGATTAACGGCTTCAAATTTTTGAGCTCACCCAATGGTGAACAATATGATGCGCGAGTCGACACCGAAGGCGAAGATGAAACCTGGAATGCTGTCTGGTATTCTAAGGCCAAGCGCACGCAAGATGGTTGGTCTCTGGAGTTGAAAATCCCCTTCGCAGCAATACGCTTTCCTAAACAGGATATCCAAGTTTGGAACATCAACTTCGAACGCGATATCCGTCGTCATCGCCATCACGGCAACTGGAATGGAGTTGACCCCATGGTTGCAGGGAAACTTACCCAAATGGGCACACTCACGGGAATCCGGAACATCGATCCGCCCCGACGAATCTTTCTGTTTCCCTATGCATCATCGTATTACAACACCGAAGGCAAGCCGGAAGGAGGCCGAACCAACTCTCTGAGCTACAACTACGGTCTGGATTTGAAACTGGGATTGAATGATGCCTTCACCCTCGATGCCACGCTCATTCCGGACTTTGGTCAAACTATCAGTGATCAGAAAGTCCTCAATTTGTCCGCATTTGAACTGCAGTTTTCCGATAACCGACAGTTTTTTACAGAAGGCACGGAGCT
>Ga0315908_10001115_pt1 | contig 20590 bp, 19 predicted proteins | sample LakEriMetagenome_12_FD_203520 | JGI IMG/M metagenome (GOLD analysis project Ga0315908, IMG submission 203520) | Freshwater fungal communities from buoy surface, Lake Erie, Ohio, United States - Buoy 4 MA124 | ecosystem: Environmental > Aquatic > Freshwater > Lake > Lake biofilm | place: USA... | reverse complement strand
AGACTATTTCTACATTCCCGCCGGCACCGTCCACGCCATCGGGGCTGGGATAAGTCTTGTCGAAGTTCAGAAATATGCGGACATCACTTACCGTCTTTACGATTATGGTCGCGATCGCGAACTACATCTGGGCGACGGTGTAGCGGTATCGTCTGCGAAACCATATACGGACACTCGGTCTGGACGCGCTGGGCTCGGAACACAGCTTGTTAACGGCCCCTATTTTCAACTTTGGTATGTCAGTGATATGGACAATCTGCCGGCGCTGCCACCTTCGGGGAATATCTGGATTACGCCGCTGTCAGGCCAGGTCCAAACAGACGGAGAGGTCGCTGCCAAGGGTGACTGTATCGTCACATTTGGCCAAGCAAAGATCACTTTTTCAAGCGAAGCCAAGGCGCTTGTTGCCTTCTAGAGAGTTTAGAAAACTTGGGCATGTGTTGTTTTGCACGCGATGAGAATAAACCTTTGGCCTGGATTTTCGATTTAGCGTCGGCGAGGCATTCCGGAGTTAGCAAGGAGAACCTGTTCTGCGATACGGATTAAGTTTTAATTTTGACGTTGTTACGAGGCCATTGAACAAGAATAAATATTGACTTAACAGCATCATCGCGCCTGATGCTGAGATCGGCACGTCATGCAATCGAACGGTAAATAAAGAAATGCCAGATAGACGCATCCCGAATTCTAAAAAAATGTCCGAGAAGTTCATCGCCGTGCTGTCCGCGGTGTCAGAGCTCGACCGACGCGCCAAAAAAATCATAGCGTTTTTGGTAGATTCGGTCATTTGTGCTGCCGCCATTTGGCTTGCTTTCTCTCTCCGCTTGGGTGATTGGCAACTTTGGAATGCCCCAATACGCAATGTGTTAATAGCGTCATTCTTGATCTGGCCGCCGATTTTTCTGGCGTCTGGCGTTTACCGTTCGATTTTCCGTTTTGCCGGGTCAGGCACTATCTTGGAACTCGCGCGTGCGATCTCTGTTTTCTTATTTCTAATGACCCTGATTTTGACCGTGATAGGTCTTCCTGGCGTACCCCGAACGCTTGGCATTCTGGTCCCAATACTGTTTTTCCTGGCATTGGTGATGAGCCGCATTGTTGTGCGTTATGTTATCAGCGACATTCTTGGGCAACGCGCCTTTGGCGGTGAAACGAAGAGGGTGCTCATTTATGGAGCGGGGAGCGCTGGGCAACAATTGGCATTGTCTACGCGGCACTATCCAGGGATGTATCTTTTGGGGTTTGTGGATGACGACAGGCGGCTGCGCGGTCAGCGGCTGGACGGCAGTCCTGTATATCATTCGCGGGATCTTGCTGCGCAGGTCGAGCGCCTTGGCGTAACGGACATATTGCTTGCGGTTCCCTCGATGAGCCGAAGCAAGCGCAAGGGCATCGTTGATGAACTGAAGCGTTTCAGTGTGCACGTGCAAACGCTACCCCAAATTCAGGACATTGTCTCAGGCAAGGTATCCATTGCTGATTTGCGTGAGGTGGAAGTGGACGATCTATTAGGCCGCGATGCCGTTGCCCCAAATGATTTGCTTCTGGGTCGCACAATATTGGGCAAGACCGTCATGGTCACCGGCGCGGGGGGATCCATCGGTAGCGAATTATGCCGGCAGATTATGGCCATCGGACCGCAAAGGCTCATCCTTGTCGAAATGACGGAATTTGCGCTCTACAAAATTGAGCAGGAACTGCGTGAAAATGCTGCGGCAGGTATTTTTCGTTCCGATATTCAAATTTATCCAGAGCTAATCAATACGGCAAGCGCGCGTCCGGCTTGCTCTGTGATCGGGACCCATCAGCCCGACACGATTTTTCACGCCGCGGCCTACAAACATGTACCATTGGTTGAACATAATCCTATCTCGGGCATGGGCAACAATATCCTCTCCACCCGAAATCTCGTCCATGCTGCGGAACTTCATAATGTAGCACACTTTATTCTGATCAGTACCGACAAGGCGGTTCGTCCGACGAATGTCATGGGTGCGAGTAAGCGCGTGTGTGAACAAATTCTTCAGGCAAAAGCTAAGGTCGGTTCCAAAACCCAGTTTAGCATGGTTCGCTTCGGTAACGTGCTTGGCTCAAGCGGCTCAGTGGTGCCAAGGTTCAAGGAACAGATTGCCGGTGGCGGGCCAGTCACGCTGACGCATAAAGATATCATCCGCTATTTCATGACAATTCCTGAAGCCGCACAGTTGGTTATTCAGGCGGGCAGTATGGCCAAGGGCGGCGAGGTCTTTGTTCTAGACATGGGCAAGCCCGTTAAAATTTACGATCTCGCGTGCACGTTAATCAACCTATCGGGCCTCACTGTGCGTGATGACAACAACCCAGATGGCGACATCGCGATTGAAGAAATCGGCCTTCGACCAGGTGAAAAACTTTTTGAAGAGCTGCTCATTGGCGAAAATCCAATGCCAACAAAGCATCCGCGGATCATGCAGGCAATGGAAGGACATATTCCGTGGCAAGATTTATCGGCTGCGTTAGACATGCTTGAGGAGCACGTTCAAAGTGGTGATCGCGACGCGGCAGTCGGCCTCCTAGGTTATTTGGTACCCGAGTATAAACCCAATACGAACAATGCGATGGGTGCCGCCGCAGCCTAGGTAGTCTGAGTTGTTCTATCCGGCTGTGCATGCTGAATGCCGGTAAAATTAGACGAGCGCATGGCTGGACGTAATGGTCGAAACTCATACGGCCGGGAACATTAGTTTTCAACTCGACGCCATCCTTGCGCCGATAAAAGCAACCTTTCACGGTTGGCATACATGTACGGATCAGCGAGATACATTTCTAATCATAAGGGTGATTGAAGGAGGTGCTTCGATGACAAAGAACGATAAGCGCGAGGCGCAGCGTAAGCTTTGGTTGCTGCAGCACGTAAAACGAACTGGGAAGGCGGCGAAGACTTGCTGCTATAATCCTGCATGTCCGACGCTCGCCGATATCAGGCTGGGCTGAAGATGCGCGATTATTTTCTGCTTTACGGCGGAGTCAACATTTTTTGACAGCACACCCTTCAGACTTGCATTGTACAGTATCCGTTCTGCAGCACATCTTGAGCAGTCTGCCCCCTCTTAAGAGCTTGCTCTAGCAACAAATCAATGAAATTGGGGTGGTCGCGTTACGGTTCAAACTATTTGTGAATGGCATTTTATGAGAAGTTCTTCTCCGAAGATTTCCTGGGAAGGGAATAGAGGAGAAAAATAAGCGGAAGGAGCCCTGAGGTGAATAGCGCCGAAGTGAATGTCATACCGAGTAAAACGAACGCAACATATATTACTATTACTGGCATAATTCGGTCGGGTAGCCCGTTGGCTGCACCGTCGAGAATACGCAGGTATACCGCCAATATGATAGGATAAATTAGCACTCCGACTACCCCTAAATTCATATAAGCATCGGAGAAGAGGCCGTTGTTTGCTCGAGCGGAAAAATCGCCGATGGAATAGCCACCCATAAGAAATTGAATATTTTCTTCCTCTACGTATGAGAACATCTTCAGCAGTGATTGACTGTAATACAAAAGATCGTGAGTTTGAAAATATTGATAGTATTCATGGTGTAATTCAACTGGAATAAAGATAACTCGGTAAGTAAAAAAGTTATGCAAAATGTTCGAGCCGAATATTGCTGTTTCAAAGATGCAAGAAATGAGCAACATTAATCCAGAGATAAGAAAAATGTGAGAGCCAAAATTATTTTTGATGAAAAAATAGCCTATCAAGCCGATGGCTGGAACAAAGAAAATCTGTTTGGTTCCAGTAATCGAAAAATTAACAAATATTATTAATATCAACAATATGAACCAAGCATATTTCCTTCTATATATTAGAAAAATTGCAATTACTGCGAGAATGTTATCCGCGTACGAAACCAAATAGTTTATCGGAAATGGCGCAATAAAGCTACGAGCCTCAGTTCTTATATCATATACGTCAATTAAATTAAAATGAAGACGAAATCCAACGTTTATAAATGAGTAGATTAAAACAGATGCAGATAGAATAAATGCTACAATCCAAAATATTGATTTAGATTCCAGTTTTGTAAGTGAGTAAAATCGTATCGGGCCAATAAATGCCCAGGCCAAGATGAAAACTAGCCAAAATAAGCCAATTTGAAATTTATACATTACATCGTAATCTGGCCTAAATCCAAAAGCACTTATTGTTGGGATAAATGAGAATAATGTTAGTAGGGCCAAAACGTTGCCCGATGTCGAGCGGTCGTCAAACAAAAATTTTAAAATTGGTATCGAAAATATTATAAAAAACCACGACAGAAAAGCTGCCGAAAATTCCCGGCCATTGTAGAATAGATTCTGATAGCCGTAAGCGTCGGCAACGAATTCGTAAGATAGGTCTACCAAAATCTTGTAGCCTATCATCATTACTACAAAGAGCGGCCACGACGCATACCAAACCGGTCTACCCGCCGTCACGCGAGAAACACTATGTGAAAGAGATGGGTCATTCATCAGTATATGCCAATGCTAGAAACGGTGCATAGCGATCATCGTGTTGTCAAAAATGTAAATTACGAGCCCGCGCGCCGATGGACATCGGCGACCTTGAAATTTATTTATAAAATGATCTGATTGCTTCTGTTATATAATCAATTTGCGGGTCAGTAAGTTGTACGGCTGATGGCAGCCAAAGGCCCTTTTCACCAACTAATTCTGAGACAGGGTGCCGGCCTGCAACTTTATACGCCAACTGGTTATTTATTGGTGGGTACATTACACGCGACCCGATATTCGCGACTTTAAGATGGGTAATTAATGCGTCGCGTTCTTCGACTAGGGCATCGATGAACCATGGGGCTGTCCGATTGAGGTCGTGTTCGAACAATCTTATTCCATTCACGCCGGCCAAGCCATCCGAATATCGTTGCCAAATTTCTTTCTTTCGAACGACACGGGCGGACAGTTTCTTCATTTGCTCGATTCCGACCGCGGCCTGCATCTCTGTAAACTTGAAGTTGTAACCGATAACATCGTGCACATCGTTGCCGCCGCCTGAGCGGCCGAAGTCTTTAAGCCGACGAAGCTTCTGGGCGACTTCGTCAGAATTGGTTACTAACGCGCCGCCTTGGCCGGTTGAGATTATCTTCGGGGCAGAGAAAGAAAAGCTGCCTACGAGGCCCGCGCAACCCACATGACGGCCGTCGGGATAAAGAGAGCCGAGTGATTGGGCTGAATCCTCGATCAGTTGCAATCCGTTTTCTTTGGCGAGTGTCTCAAACGCATTTATTCCACACTTAGGATATCTGCCATTGGCAGAAACCAATATAATCGCGCGTGTTTTAGGAGTGATTGCGGCGGCTACACGTTCAATGTCTAGGCAGAGCGTATCGGGGTCGACATCGACAAAAACAGGGATAGCTCCGAACATCTTCACGGAATTGGGCGTGGCAATCATGGTGTAGTTTGGGACTATCACCTCATCTCCCGCGACTACCCCAGAAGCCATTGCTGCCAATGTAAGGCTGATAGTGCCATTGTTCACAACAATGCAGTGCTTGGCGCCGGTGAAATCGGATATCATCTGCTCAAAGCGTTCAGTCAGTTTGAATTCGGTTATGAAGCCGCCTTCATCCATATATTCACAGACTGCACGCTTCTCCTCTTCACCGAACAATGGCCGCATTTGCATAATGAATTCAGTCATAAGGTTCCTAATAATGAATACTGTCAAGCCGCCGTAGTGTCATTCACTGGAAGTACAAGTATAGCCAAGAAACATGGATTGCTGCCGTTAAGATCTCAGTCAAATAGCATTTGGGACAATTGAATTTGGGGAATTTACCTTACTCGCTCCTCGGTGAATCGCAAACATGTTTATCAGCTTAAGTGACGAGTATTCTGAGGTCATAAACAACCCACTGCACTCTCCAAACTGGTCCATAAAACCTATCGATTAAAAACGCCTCCGGTCTCGATCCGGACCCACATATGGCCCGTTTTTGACCTCTAGCACCTTAGTGCCATCCTCCATAATGTCGTAGCCGTGCCCACCGCGCAAAAGAATTATGATATCACCCGGACTGACCACAAGTTCGGCTACTTTCTTGCACGCGGTATTAAAAATGTTAGCTCGAATCTTACCTGAGTGGACAAACAACACTTCTTGGGTCCAAGACACTTCGCGGATCACTTCATTATGAATGTGCGCTTTCAGCTCCTTGCCATTATCATAACCCCATACGCCGACCTGGATGTAGTCATCATCCTGCGAATAGAATTCAAGCCCATCACGCCAGGCAATTGCCGCTGGAATGTGCCGAGCAAGAACCATATCCCCTTCTTTAATTTCGTTGATTTCATGCATTCCAATTTCCATTTTCAATATACCATTTGATTGTATCAGCGATGCCCGCCTTTAGGTTGCGTTTGGGTCTCCAGCCGAAATGATCTTCCCCAAGCGAACCGTCTACAGTTTTGTAAGGCGCGCCATCAGGCTTAGATGGATCGAGGACCAGTTTACCTTGATAGCCGACCAGATCTTTGATCAATTCGGCCATCTCAATTATCGAAATACCCTTCCCGACGCCGATGTTGATCGGGTTAGTATTGGAGGCAACCTCGATTGCTCGCACCATGGCCTCGGCGCCATCATCGACATGTAGCCATTCGCGCACAGGAATCCCGCTGCCCCATATCACCACCTCCGGCAGCCTTTGATACTTTGCCCTTACGATTTTCATGATCAACGCACCGAGTGCGTGGGACCGCTCTTCATCGAAATGGTCCCCAGGCCCATACATGTTAGAAAGAATTAAATTTATAACGTCAAGGCCGTGCTGCTTGGCGTATGCCCACGAACCAATCCAAGAGGCCTTGCGAACAGAGCCATATACCATAACCGATTCGTGGAGTGGTCCGTCCCAGAACTCATCCTCGCGGAACAGGGTCGCTGCCCCAGGATAAGCGCAGTTTGAAATCGGGTTTACCAACCGTTTTGTCTGGAAAGTGTTCGCAGCCTCGAGTAGGTTTAGGGTCATGTGTAGGTTGTTGTGAAACAGTTCGGCGGAATGCTTATAACCAAACTGGATCCCGCCGACATAAGCAGCGCAGTTTAGCACATAGCGAGGCCGAAGTGCCTCAAAAAAGCGCAATGTTGCATCCCGGTCTCGCAAGTCAAGACCATTGCTTAGCGATGTGCCAACAAAGCTCGTCTGTTTGGATTCGAGTAAGCGACAAACACGTTTACCTAAAAACCCAGTACTACCTGTTACGAGAATCATTGATCCGGATACCCGTAGTTATCGTGCTTAAGGTCATAATTAACCATAATATCAATTAGTTCACGAATGCTGGTTTTCGGTTTCCAATTAAGCTTCTGGCGCGCCTTCGACGCGTCACCCCAAAGGAGATCGACCTCGGCGGGTCGGAAATACTGCGGGTTTACAACTACTCGCACTGAGCCCGTCGCAACATCGATACCGCGCTCTTCGACGCCTTCCCCCTCCCAACGCACCTTTATACCCACCGCCTCGAACGCCCATTCGGTGAACTGCCGCACGGTGTATGCTTCACCTGACGCGATGACATAATCATCGGGTTGTTCCTGCTGCAACATGAGCCACATACACTCGACGTAATCTTTAGCGTAACCCCAGTCACGCTTAGCGTCAAGGTTCCCTAGCGAAATAAGGTCCTGTCGGCCCTGCTTGATACGAGCTACTGCCTTAGTGATCTTTTTTGTCACGAAGGTTTCACCGCGACGCGGGGACTCGTGGTTGAACAGGATACCATTGCAAGCATAAAGGCCATAAGCCTCTCGGTAATTGACCGAGACCCAATACGAATAAAGCTTGGCTGCACCATATGGTGACTTAGGATAGAAAGGTGTTTTTTCCGATTGAGGCGCCGTCTCAGGCAGTCCGCCAAAGAGCTCAGAAGTCGAAGCCTGGTAGAACCTCGGATTTTGGCCCAAGTCCTTTATCGCGTTAAGAAGACGTATGGTCCCGAGGGCATCAACCTCCGCGGTATACTCAGGTACATCGAAAGACACCGCAACATGCGACTGCGCGCCTAGATTGTACACCTCATCCGGCACGATGCCAACCAACAGCGAATGCAGGTTACTCGAATCCGTAAGGTCACCGTGATAGGTTTTGAATCGCGGGTGGGCCATCAGATGGTCGATGCGTTGGGTGGTAAACACAGAGCTACGACGGAGAATTGCATGCACCTCATAACCCTTTTCAAGCAGCAGCTCAGCGAGGTAGGAGCCGTCTTGGCCCGTAACTCCTGTGATAAATGCCTTTTTCATATTTTTACTCTCATATAACTGAAGCAATACTGATAATCTTTTGTCGGCTGGACACATGTACCGCAAATCTTTGGCAGGCAATGCACATTGCAATAAAATTCAGAGTTCTTTTCAAATGGAGCAACAAAAACTTGATGCCTTGAAAATCATCAGGCAGCGATACCATGCGCCAATGCATTTTTTATAAGCTATCTGGCGTTACGAGAATAACGGTCAGTCAAAATCGTACCCTAATTTTTTGGCGTACTCGTATGCTTTTTGTCGAGGCCTATCTCTAATCGGCCTCGCAGGACTGCCAATATATATAGTCCATGGCTCGGCATCTCTAGTAAGCACCGAATTTGAACCAACAACAGCGCCTTCGTGCAATGTAACTCCTGGCATAACGACAGCGTTGACGCCTGTGCATGAAAAGGCTTCAAAATTGACCGAAGTAATTATAGGCTCACGAAATTCGACAGGGACTTGAGGGTTCATAAGGGCTCCAGACGCAAAATCGTCCCCACCGCAAATGATTTTGCACCCAGCCGAAATGCCACTAAAATGCCCCATGGTAAGCTGGGACTCCTTACCACCTATAATTACAGAATAAGGAGCAATATGAACCCAATCACCAATATCCATAGTTACCGATGAAACTACTCCAATGTCGAGCACAACGAAATTACCGAACCTGCAGCTTTCGCGGTGCTTAATCCAAGAACCATGATCAAACACATCAGGATTTACCTTGTGCTCAAAAAATTCGTTATTCACAGCACCCCTCCGTTAACACGAAGGGTTGATCCCGATACATAAGGAGTACTTATAATGTAATCGATTGTATTGTATATTTCATTTATACTACCGAAGCGACCCGCGGGAATAGTATCTTGAATGTGATTACGAAGATCTTCTGGAATCCTGTAAGTCAGTCCACCATCGAAGTAACCAAGTTGTAAAGCATTAATAAATAAATTTTTGCGAAAATTCTCGATTGCCACTGTCCTAACAAAAGATTCAATGAAGCCCTTGCATCCCGAGTATATACTAGTACCCGGAACGGCTTTTTCAGCAAGAATAGATGAGAATAAGATAATATTTCCGCCCGAATTGCGCATATTTTGCAAGGCAGAATTGACAATATTAACATTTCCTATTATATTTACATTAATTTGTTTATTGACTTCAGCCTCATTTAATTTATGGGCAAATCCGTCGACATTGCAGCAGGACATGTTGATGATGAGATCATAGGTATTTTTCTTAAAAAGGCTCTGCAACTCAAGTAAGTTTGTTATGTCTAACTTGTCAGAAGTTGGTGCATATACATCATACTTCGACTCCAATAGCGGCGTTAACTGACGCCCAAGGCCGCCATTTCCGCCAATGATTAAGCATTTTTTCAACTCCGAAACTCCATCATAATTGTACCCCCGGTCATGCCAGCGCCAACGGCCGTGAGTATGATAACATCCCCATTGCTTATGCTGCTTCTGTGCCTTGACAGTGTCGCCGGAATAGTCGCTCCGGCAATATTACCATACTCCTCCAAATTCATCAAAAACTTTGTCAGCGGTATACCACAAATCTTCGCAATCTCGGACAATAGAGAAATATTGGGTTGGTGGGGAATGATCCATCTTGCTCGTTCTGTATCGAACCGTTGAAGTGATTCAGTTACGTGTTTTATAGCGTAATCATAAACACCTTTCGCATCCATCTCAAATTTTTCTCTTGTCACGAATAGGTCTTTAAATTCACCGTGTGAATACATGTGGTGCATGAATAAGGTCGGCTCATCGGTGTCGGTAATGATGATCGCGCCTGCGCCGTCGCCAAAGAAAAAATTATCTCTTCTTTGATAATCAATGATGTTCGAATATCTCTCTGCCGCAACAATCATTATAGTCTTGTACTTATGAAGCATAGAATGGGCGACGTTCAAAGCGTATACAAAACCTGTACAAACAGCCCCCAAATCAAAGGCGTGAGCATTTACAAGGCCGAGTTGGCCCTGAACTATGCATGCCATAGATGGAGCGGTGACGTCGGGTGATGACGTTACACCAATTATCAAGTCTATGTCCTCAGGATTAACTTCATCCCAAGCATTTTCGAAAGCAGATAGGCCTGCTTGGACAGCAAGATCAGCTGTAGTTTGACCTTCTTCTGCTTTGTATCTGGTCCGAATACCAATTTTATTTTGGATCCAATCCGATTTTTCTGATAGGTCCTCATTATTAACTTTAATTTTTGGTACATAATGTCCAGTTGATATAAATCTCATAAAAATCCAATCAATTTTTAACAAAAATTCGATCGCAACGCCCTTGGCGCCAAATCAATCGGGACTATGCCCAGCTCTAACCCCAAAATCTGTTAATATGCAGCCCGATTTATCATTTTGGAAATTCTTTCATTGGAGTATAGAAATATGTCTAAATAAAGCTGCAGAATTAGTTTTGTTCGTTTCTAATAAAAAATGTGGCGTTCACGCAAGGTAATCGAGTAAAGTTTTGGAAGGTTGAAAGGCTACTCTCTCCCACATACACCATAAGCATTGTGCGCAAACCTCATTATCCGCAATCGCTGCCGCCGCGACCGTCGTCTTTTGTTATAGATCATGGGTCCTGAGCATAGGATAGGCAATCGACCGGGTCATTTTAGTTTCTCGATACCAAGGCCGCGAGGCTGCATCAGTTGATCAGTGATGTACCGAGCATAAGCTGTGTTCCCCAAAGACGTGGAGAGGCGGAGTAAGGCTTCTGCATCAATCCATGAATAGCGAAACGCGATCTCTTCTGGGCAGGCAACCATTAAACCCTGGCGCTTTTGCAACGTCGCAATAAAGCCCGCTGCTTCAAGAAGACTGTCGTGGGTGCCGGTGTCTAGCCAGGCAAAGCCGCGCCGCATGATCTCGGTGTTAAGTTGACCCAGTTCAAGATAGCGTTTATTTACGTCTGTAATTTCGAGCTCTCCGCGCGGAGACGGCTCTATATCTGATGCAATTGAGCAGACTTGATTGTCGTAGAAGTAAAGGCCAGTCACTGCATAGTTGCTCTTTGGCGTTGTGGGCTTTTCCTCGAGACTTATCGCTCGCTGCTCCGCATCAAATTCAACTACGCCGTATCTTGCGGGCTCATCGACATGGTAAGCGAAAATTGTCGCTCCATCCTTCCGTTCGTCGGCTTTGGTTAACAACTCTACTAGTGCGTGTCCGTAAAAGATGTTATCGCCAAGAACGAGCGCGCTATTTCTATTGCCGATAAAGTCCCGACCGATGATAAACGCCTGCGCTAGTCCATCTGGAGAGGGTTGCACCTCATATTGCAAGTTGATGCCCCACTGGCTCCCGTCACCTAGCAATTCAGCGAAGCGGGGCGTGTCTTGTGGGGTACTGATTATTAGAATGTCTCTGATACCCGACAGCATCAGCGTCGACAACGGATAATAAATCATCGGCTTATCATAGACTGGCATGAGTTGCTTACTGATGGCCTTTGTGACCGGGTACAGTCGCGTACCCGATCCCCCAGCTAGAATGATACCTTTGCGATTGCCCACGGGTTCCTCCTACGCCTTGTAATGATTGCCAAGCCACGCACGATAGGCATGGGTCTGGATATTTTCTATCCATTGCGGATTGTCGAGATACCAGTTAACCGTCTTGCGGATGCCGGTTTCAAACGTCTCAATCGGGCGCCAACCAAGTTCCTGTTCGATCTTAGATGCGTTGATTGCATATCGGCGGTCATGTCCCGGACGGTCGGCTACATGTGAAATCTGCTTGCGGTAGCTGGCACCGTCAGCTCTTGGGCGGAGCTCGTCGAGCAGATCGCAGATGTGGTGAACAATATCGATATTGGTTTTCTCGTTCCAGCCGCCGACATTATAAGTTTCCCCAATGTGTCCCGCCTTCAACACCCGTCTGATAGCCTCGCAATGGTCCACTACATATAGCCAATCGCGGATTTGCAACCCATCACCGTATACGGGGAGTTTCTCTCCAGCGAGAGCGTTTACGATCATCAAGGGAATTAACTTTTCCGGAAAATGGAAAGGTCCGTAATTGTTGGAGCAATTGGTTATAAGCACGGGTAATCCGAATGTCCGATGCCAAGCGTGGACCATATGATCACTCGCCGCCTTGCTAGCAGCATAAGGGCTGCTCGGCGCGAAGTTGTTAGTTTCCGTAAACGGTGGATCAGTTGGCGCTAAAGTGCCGTAAACTTCATCCGTGCTGACATGGAGAAAACGGAAATTCGCTTTGTCTTCATCGTTTAGACTTGACCAATAATTGTGCGCCGCCTGAAGCAAGGTGGTGGTACCCAGCACGTTCGTTTCGATGAATGCCTGAGGACCAACGATGCTTCGGTCAACATGGCTTTCCGCCGCAAAGTTTACGATGGCGCGCGGGCGTCGTTTTGTGAGGAGTGCGCCGACGAGTTCGGCATCTCCAATATCGCCCTGAACGAAGCGATGGAGTTCATTCCCCTGAAGATTGGCAAGATTTTCAAGGTTCCCTGCGTAAGTGAGCTTGTCAAGGTTTATTACCGGCTCACCGCCATGCGCAAGCCAGTAATTAATAAAGTTGCTCCCGATAAAACCGGCGCCTCCTGTCACCAATATCATAACTTGCTTCCCTCAAAAATTCTTTTTGTGCCTGCCGACGCTGCAATCAAAGCTCTACCCCGCAAAAGTCGAGCACTATCTTTCCGGATAGTCGAGCCTTTACAGTGGGATCTAGAAAGCTCTTGTGCTTCACGAGGAATGCTAACACGTCGCAATCATCGGCTGCAGCTTCCAAGGAGGTCAGTGAAAGTCGCGGATGTTCTGTAATATTGGGCTCAACCGCTACTACATCATAGCCGGCCGCGATTAGCTTCTCGCTAATTTCGAGAGCTGGCGATTCGCGCAAATCATCGATATCGGGTTTAAAGGCCAATCCCATGCAAGCGATTCGCGGACGTCGCCCGATACGTGAACCGGCTTGGACTGCTGCGTCCGCTATCTTGCCTATCACCCACTCTGTCTTATGATCATTTACCTCTCTCGCAGAGCGGATAATGATTGCCTCCTCAGGATCACGCGCGACGATAAACCAAGGATCTACCGCGATGCAATGACCGCCGACCCCTGCACCAGGTTGAAGTATGTTGACGCGTGGGTGGTGGTTAGCGAGCCTGATTAAGTCCCAAACATTGATACCATTTTTGTCGCAGAGTAAAGATAATTCGTTGGCAAATGCGATGTTGACGTCGCGAAAGCTATTCTCGGTAAGCTTGCACATTTCAGCAGTCTTGGCGTCGGTTTCGAGCACGTGTCCGCTGACAAACGTACGATAGAAATCAGCGACCACTCGTGTCGCTTGTGGATTAACACCACCTACGATGCGGTCGTTCTCGACAAGTTCAATCATCACCTTTCCGGGTAATACCCGTTCCGGGCAATAGGCGATCGAAAGGCTTCGAATATCAACACCCTCATCCCGCAGCGCGTCCGCCATTTTATGTGTCGTGCCAACTGGCGAGGTTGATTCGAGGATGATCACATCTCCGGCCTTCAAAAGCGGCGCTACCCTGCGGGTGGCGGACAAGATATAGTCGATGTTTGGTTGGGGCACACCTTCGCTTTCGTGGAAAGGCGTGGGGACGCAAATCATATAGACATCCGAAGGTTGCGGCTCGAGGTGCGCTTTCAACTTGCCCGAGGTTACCGCCGAGCTCACGTAGGTGTCGAGATCTGGTTCGACGATGTGAATGCAGCCCTTATTGACGGTCTCGATAACATCTGGGTTGATGTCTACGCCCACAACGTTGTAACCCTCAGCGGCCAGAAGTGCCGCAGTGGGCAGCCCGATGTATCCCAAACCGAGCACGCAAATTTGTTTATCCTTCATCAGATTTCCCTTAATGCCTCCGCAATACGCTGACATGCAAAACCGTCACCATAGGGATTGTGAGCCCGTGACATTTGCTGATAAAGCACATCGTCCTCGAGTAGCAAGGCTACGCCTTGGAAGATGTCCGCCTTGCGTGCGCCTACCAGCTTGACGGTGCCGGCATCCAAGGCCTCAGGCCGTTCGGTTGTGTCGCGCATCACTAGCACTGGCTTGCCCAAGCTCGGGGCCTCCTCTTGAATGCCCCCGCTGTCGGTAAGAACGAGGTAGCAGTGCTTCATTAGGTAAAGGAAGGGCTCATAATCCAGCGGTTCAATCAAATGGACATTCAAGATTCCGGAGAGGATATCTTTTACTGGTCCGCGGACGTTTGGATTGAAATGGACCGGATAGACAAAGTGAACCGTCGGATAGGCGATCGCCAAATCTCGGACACCCTCGCAGATCTGAAAAAACCCATCGCCGAAATTCTCCCGCCGATGACCCGTAATAACGACGTATTGGCTATCCTGCCAGGCGAAGGGAACCAATTCATCGAGCCGCTTGATGATTGCCATGCGCTTTGATTTGTTCCCATCGATTTGCGCAATCACCCACGTCAGCGCATCAATGACGGTATTGCCAGTGACTCTGATCTGCGCACCGTCGACCTGTTCGGCCAAAAGATTGTCACGGCTGCGGGTCGTCGGTGCAAAGTGAAGGCGTGCGAGTTTGCTGGTAACCTGCCGGTTCAGCTCCTCTGGAAATGGAGCCTGAAGATCATGGGTACGCAACCCCGCCTCCACATGGCCAATGGACACTCCAGCGTAGAAGCACGCCAGAGCAGTTGCCATCGTGGTAGTCGTGTCCCCATGAACAAGCACAATGTCTGGCCGCTCATCGGCCAACACCTTGCTCATGCCCAAAAGTACACCACTTGTAACGTCCGATAACGTTTGCCCGGCCTTCATCAAATGGAGGTCAATATGGGGTGCTATGCCGAACACTTTGAGCACTTGGTCCAGCATTTCACGATGCTGACCGGTAACGCAAACGCGACATTCAAGAGCGTCAGAGTGCTTCTGTAATTCCAAGAAAAGTGGAGCCATTTTGATGGCCTCAGGCCTAGTCCCGAAGACAAGAAGGATACGTTTACGATCAGTCATGGCACAACTTTTGCTCCCTAGATGGCCAGCAACAAACGTGAGGCCGCAAATTCGTCAATTTTATCATTTAAATAAATCATCCAACGCGAATGATACGATTGCGAGCCCAGCGCACGATATGCTTGAAACGGTACCATAATTTACTGTTGTTGGGGTAGTCTCCTGCCACCTTATTCTCATTGTCTAAGATTTTGTTAAAGTCTTCTTCGCTTAGGCCTAGCTTTTTTAGAACGTAACTACGATCCTGCGCGATGATCTCGGGCAGGGCGGGTGGAGTGCGCAGCTCTGCCAATGCTGCTTCGCGCGTTATCTGCCCCGAACAAATCAACGCTGAATTGTATGATTTGCGTAAATCGAAACCAAACTTCTCAGGCAAATAATAGGCGTGGAAGAAACGCGTAAAAATAGATTCATAATGCTTGCCGCCGTAATCGCGCCAGCCAAAATCGTCTATAAGCAGTTGCTTGGCATCTGCCTTATTGAAGGCGATATAGTTGAGAATTGGCACCCAGCGCGCGCCCCTAAAAAGTAAATACCACACATAGTCTAACGTCGAGAGAAAAGGATAGGTTCGCATCTTTACATGCCCGAACTTCTTGTGGATTGCTCGGATGAGCTTGGAATCTTTCGAACCATAAAGCCACGATTCGGGCATGATCGACTCAGTGACAACGTTATTGCCTGCGATTATATATGGAATTTTCATCTTAGCGGCTGTTTTAATCAATATAGCCCAAATCGCATGATCAGTAGGTATCTCGATATTTGAAATGGAAGATTTGAGAAAGCTAATTTGGATGTCGCGGAACTCGTTCCAATCGAGTACATGCGTGTAGAGGTCAATACCAAGCGCCTTCACCAACTTCTCGATGTTGGCGACGGATAGCTCTGAGTTCCATCCGTTATCGACATGGACAGCCAGTGGACGAAGACCGTACTTGCGTGCCACAAGATAGGCAACATAAGAGCTATCGACACCACCGCTCAAACCGATCAGACAGTCGTATTCATTGCCTTTTCCGCGCAACTTGATTTGCTCGATCGTAGCAGAGAGTTGGGCGGCACCTTCAGCGTCGGCATGCAGGTCAAGCGAGATATTTTCATCGTAATTTTTGCAAAATATACAGCGCCCGTCGTCGTAGAATTCGATTTCGACGGCCGTTGCGTCCATAATGCAGCGGCTGCAAATTTGAACGTCTTGGGTCATAAAAATTTACTGTCCTTATTCAGAGATTGCCCATCTAAGGCCTGGACCTCGGCTGGATCGGTGTAGCTAATCATTACAGCCCTATGCTTGCCGTAAAACACAAACATCGAGCCCGCGCCAGCGGCAGAAGCACCCGCACGCAAACCTTCACACAAATGTTTGGCGTTTCCCGCCCCACCAATACAGATCACCGGCATAGGCACCATCTTAGAGATACTCTCAATTAATGCGATGTCGTAACCACCCATCGTGCCATCACGGTCGATCGAATTGATTGCAATTTCACCGACGCCAAGTGCCTCTAATCGCAGCACATGCTCAAAAATATCTATTTTCTGACGTATCCTACCGCCATGGGAGTGGAGCGAGTGACGGCCAAGCAGTTGGCGCTTGACATCAATGCAAGCAGTGATGCTTTGGCTACCAAATACCCGCGCCGCCTCGGCGACCAACCCAGGATTATCAAATAGCACTGAATTCAGAGAAATTTTCTCGATTCCCGCCTTGAATAACTTCTCAATCTCATTGAGCGAAGTGATGCCCCCGCCATACCCGATTGGCATGAACGCTTCGGATGCCACGTCTTTAATCAGTTCATAGTCTGGTGCCTGTCCGAGCGGCGTTGCGGCAATGTCGAGCAGGATGAGTTCATCTACTTCCTTCTCGTTGAAGATTCTCACGGCATTGATTGGATCGCCGATATACTTTGGATCGGCAAACTTGCGAGTTTTAACGAGGGCACCACCCTTCAACAGAAGGAATGGGATAATGCGGGGCCTGCTCATGCACAGAAGGTGCCGACAAAGTTCCGGAACAACTGAATTCCGTATTTGTGACTTTTTTCTGGATGGAATTGGACGCCAGCGATGTTGTTACGCACAAAAGCCGAGACGATTGTGTTGCCATAGTGGGTCGTGCCCCATATGTCATCTGGATCATTGCACGCCACATAGTACGAGTGAACAAAATAGTAGCGAGCAATTTCTCCTATCTGATCGCTTAGATCGTTCTTCTTATGAAACTCGACGTCCGACCAGCCCATGTGGGGTACTTTGAGCCCCGTGTCGGATGATGGTGGGAACTTCAGAGCATGCGCGTCGATTAGGCCAAGGCCATTGCCTGTACCCTCCTCGCTTGAAAGGCACATGAGTTGCATACCCAAGCAAATACCTAAGATTGGTTTACTGCGCTCGAGCACAAGTTCTCGCAGCGGTCCCACGAGGTCGCATTGCGTCAGATTATGAACCGCAAGGTCGAAATGTCCGACTCCAGGCAGTACAATTTTGCTACAGGATTCAATTTCATGACGGTCATTAGTCACCACATAAGGCGCCCCTATGTGCTTTAGCATGTTGCAGATGGACCCGATGTTTCCCATACCATAGTCGATAACCGCGATACTCATAAAACAGTTAGATCCAATAATTCACAATTAGAGAGCCGGGTTAAGTCACCACTGCCCGCTTTGCAAACTTATAGGACAATATCATATAATAGCCATAACTAATTGAACGCGCGATAGTGAATGACAAAAGCGTGTCGCGGATGTTCCCGAATACAAATACACCGATGAGCAGGGATGCTCCTGCAAGCAATAGGCTCATGATTTGCCACCTCAGCGATACGTCCAATTTTTGCGCAAACACTAGGATACCACCGAGCGACATCGCCACAAAATTGAAAAAGAAAGCTGGAATGAGAATTCGTGCGTAGTTACCGACGGGAGCCCATTCTGGTCCGAAGACAAAAATGAACAACCAATCCGAGATAAAGTAAAGTAAACCGAAACCAACGAGCCCGAGCAGGGCCACTGGCAACAGAAGTTTAATGTAGAGAGGTCTGCAACTGCCATCCGCTGTGTAGTCGACCATCGCACGCTGGCGAAATACGTCTTTTAAGCTTGAACTTACTATCGTTACAGGAAGGTAGAGAGCAGAAAAGAGGAGAGACACATAACCAAGCTCGGTAGGTCCGAATGCGTAGCCGATAACTAAAACATGGATTGAGCCGCCAAAGGTATTGATCAGTTGGTCAGGCAACATTATGCGTGGGAAACTTCGATAGCGCTTACCCATCGCAATTATTCGCCGCCAATTTGTAGGAAAGCGAGATAGAGGGTGGCGCCAAATCAACCTGTAAGTCAAAGCTGCATAAAGCAACCGGCCAAGTGCCTCGCCAACCACTAGCCCTCCGCCGATGAAGGCACTAAATCCGAAACCAAGCTTTGCCAACGACAGTGTGCAGCTTTGCGAGATTCGATTGAGCGTTAGACTTTTAAACGCGGTTGCGCGGACAAGCCATTCACTGGTGCAGTTGTAGACTACTTGGCCGAAGCTGATAAATGGCACAAAGAGTAAAGAAAATCGCAGCGCTGGATTAGCGAGCGCATCCGCAATTTGCTCGCTCCATACCGTGAAAACAAGCGTGCTCGGTACAAGAACAATCGTGCAGCGCAATAGGATGTATCGAAACAAGCTGACTGTTCCACGGCTGGTGCGAACTAGCAGGAATGCTTGCTCATATGCACCGCTAGCTAAGATTGCCAGCGGCGTTGCGATCATCGAAATAATTGCAAACGTTCCAAAATCACTTGGCGAGAACAGCCGCGTAAAAATGGGGTAGAATAATAATGGAAGGATTTGCGCAACCAGTGTTCCGGCCATAACGATACCAACGCTATGGGTGAATGCTCGGACTGGGCGTTGATGTAGTAACTTAGAAAGCATTTTCGCACCCGCTTTTCAGTACAAGTGCCTTTTCAATAGCCGCAGTAGCCCCACATACAGCTGGAAAACTTGAACGTACAAAAACGATCCTGTGCTGAGCCGATCGCGGCCTTTGAGGACGTGTTTAAATCCTTCTCGTTTGAGAAAGGGTATGGCACTCCAATACCACTTGCCTTTAATCACACCATGCACCAGGCTTAAGAGAGGCCGCCGCGCCGCCTTACTCGTTAGCGCAAAAAAAAGCTCCTCCATATCATCTGAAATAGTGCTTTTGTCGAGCTCCCATGCAGAAGCGCCAGGAGTAAGCAATTTATTGAGCGTCTCGACCTTATAGAGCGCCATCCCGATTGCCGAGCGATACCGGACTCCTTTCGGCACCGGGCCGATTTGGCTATTGGGCCGAATATCATAACATAGAGGTAGGTCAGGGGTTATCTTGAGATAACCGACAGGAATTGACTGCGCATCGGCAATAACCGACTGAAAACGTTCCGTATCGACGGGCTTGGCGATCAATGCGTCCTCAACGAACAAAATCACCCACGGCTCTTTAATCTGCGCAATTCCCGCGCGCAAATTGTCCGCGTAGGAGCGGTCGTCACCGATATTTAGGGTCGTGACGCTAAACTTCACGTACTTTTGATGGTTAGACAAAAGATATATTTTATACGGACAATCAGGCCAATATTTGTATAAGCAATGAAAAAAAGGATCCCAAAGATCAGAATACTTATCGCATGATACAACCATAAATGCAACATCATTGGAAGATGAATTATACTTCATTTTTATCTCGATTTTAGATTTTTACGGATAAATTCTGGAAAATTCTAACATACTTTTTTTCCTCAGAAGTCCAATTAAATTCCTCAAGCACCGCCCTACGCCCATTCTGACCCATGCGATAAGCCCGATCTCCGTCCTGCAGGATGTAATCAATCGCGGCAGCAATTTCATCGGGTCTGCCCGGCGCGACACAGATGCCGCAATCATAGCGTTTGACTATGTCCTTCCACAAAATGTAGTCAGTACAAACAAATGGGAGGCCCGCCTCCATGTACTCGAATACTTTGTTTGTACCGTAGGAACCTAGCCGGTCCCCTAAGTTCAGCTTATAATCGTAGATGACCAATCCTACACGCGCCGACTGATAGAATTCGTCAAGGTCCTCGCGTGCAAGCCTACCCAAGATAACGAGCCTGTCACCTCCCGGCATCGCCTTCAGTCGCTTGGCATGATCTTCCTCGATATAGCCGGCAATCTGGTATTGAGCATCATTCAGCGTGTTAAGCGCGGCAACCGTCTCTTCTTGATTAGAATAAGAATAGACAGTTCCCGCA
>Ga0315908_10001114_pt1 | contig 20595 bp, 10 predicted proteins | sample LakEriMetagenome_12_FD_203520 | JGI IMG/M metagenome (GOLD analysis project Ga0315908, IMG submission 203520) | Freshwater fungal communities from buoy surface, Lake Erie, Ohio, United States - Buoy 4 MA124 | ecosystem: Environmental > Aquatic > Freshwater > Lake > Lake biofilm | place: USA... | reverse complement strand
AGATCTTAATTAATTGAGGTCTTATAAGGGAACAGATTAATTTTAAAATCAAGAAACTAACAAAAAACAATAACAAATTTTACAAAACACTGATTAATCTAAACAATAAAATAATTTAAAAAATACTTAATAATCAAAATATTAATAATATATCTAAAATACATAATAATCAGATTTTAATAAAAGTTTAAAGGAAATCGTTATATTTACTAAAGAAAATAAGACGTAAAACTATTTAAATACTGAAGCAGAAAAGAGTGGAAAGAGTTTCAAATAACAATAATTATTAACAGAAGCATAAGATGATAAATCAAATAAATAAATATAATAAATTATAGAGGAGAAAAGAGAATAATTAATAAAATCAAAGAGCATTACACTAAATGAAACAGAGTTGAAGAAGTAGTAAGATATTTAAAATATATTGGAATAAATAAAAATAGATAATGTAAAAGATGATAAAAACGAGTCATCAATTTTGGATGTTTCAATAAAATCAGGAATAAATTTGAATCAGACTTAATAGGAAATTATTAATAATATCGGGGAAATAACAGTAGATTAGACTATGAACTTCAAAGGACTTGATGACACTTTGATACAGTCTACTAAAAAAAATCTAAAGAATAACACAATCAAAGAGGAAGATATAATTTAAACTACTAATTCTAACAATTTAATCTCCAATCACAATTATACCTAAAATGATGATGATGATGATGATGATGAAATCGATCATTCACATCATCTAGCTAAGGGTAAATGACTTCCAATTTTGACATTCTCTTTATTATTTATGACATCCATTATTATAACTAATTAATATTATATCATAATATCATATTAATATCTTAATTCCATATATTACTAATATGCTATATTTAAAATAATCAATATTTTTATAATTATTATCATCCATAATTTTAAACTCATAAATAATATCAACATAATTTTTATATTATATTTATTAATAAAATATTAGACTTAGAAAAAAAGAATATAAATAAAGAAGATAAAAGATTATCTTAATAATTTAAAAATTTATTTAGAGAAAAAAATTAATAACATAAAAAAAAAAATCAAGAACATCAAAAAAAAAATTAAAATAAGTTATTATAGAAAAGTTTAAAAAAATGTAACAATTATAATTAAAAATATTTAGTATAATAAAAAAAATATATAGATGAAAATGTTTTAACAATAGATGAAAATGATGATTCCAAAGATTATAAAGAAAAGAAAGCATAATTAGTAAAAGATGAATCATTAGATGAATCAGATGAAGACTTCATAAAAGGAATATAAAAACCAGATAATAATTTGTATTATTACTATAAATAAGATTAAGATCTACATTTTTAGGATAAATTAAATTACAAAGATTTAATTTATAAATTAAAAAGGGAAAAAAAAGAGAAAATATTAGAATTATACAAAAAAAAGAAGATTTTAGAAGATGAAAATATTTAAGAAGAATTATTGTAAATTTGTTAAGAGATAAAAGATTAAGAAGAAAGTCCAATATTTTAAATAGATTCAGATGAAAGTGTAAACACTGATGTGAGTGAAACAGAAGTTGAAATGTATGAATTAGTAAAATATGCACCATTTTATAATAGAACATACAAAGAATTATAAGATGAAACTATGGATAAATAATTTAGAGAAAACAAAAAGAAACAAATTGCTACGATTTTTAATAGGAATAAGAAAGTGAATTCTGACGGAAAAATAATAGAAGAATCCCTTATTGTTATTTATTAAGGTCATATTGGCAAAGGTATTAAAATAATAAATAATAATAATTAATAGAAAGAAGCTAAATAATGATATCGAACTAAGCAGTTTACTAAGTTGAATTTCATGATATTTCAGAAGTACTAATTAAAATTGAATTTAACAGAATTGAGAGTCTTTACTGCAATATAGAATAAACTGCTTTATGTATCAAGCCAAAAGAAAGGGAGAAAGAATAAGGTTACTATGATAAGGGGATATTTATTTAAGGAGAACAAATTAAGTAACTCATCTATGCTATTTTTTCTATTGTTTACATCAACTCAGATGGATAAATTTTAGACATAAAATTTATTCCTGATAAAATTATCTAAAATATTATTACTACCAAATCTCTTCCTAAAACTTTAAATGATTACCAAAATTTAGTAATTAAAACTTTCCAGTAGTTTTAAGAATAGTAGTCTAGACTATTTGTTTAACTATTAAAGAAAAAAGAAGAAAACGAAAGTAAAAATACAAAAATGAAACTTAATAAAAACTTTAAAGAAGAAAATTTAATTCCTATAATTCCAATATAATACTAGTTATAAAAAGTATCATTAAATGATTAAGTGGAATCTTTGATAATTATTTAATATATTAAATTAGGACATGACATTATCATTAATAAAAATTTAGAATATCAGTTAGTTGAATCTCATATGTGTATTACTAAATTTGGAATCTATTTTTTTAAATAAAAATAAGGTTTTTTTGGTTCTTCTGATTAAGAAATACATTTTAAAACAGTAAATTATTTTAATATAACTGATTTAATTGTCAATCCAACCTCTGAAGCATTCTTAATTATTTATTAAGATAATTTTAACGAAAAATAATCATATTACAAATTGCTTATTTAATTTCCTATTCCTTAACTTATAGTTAAAACAATTTTTAATATGTGTCATATATTGGATCACAAAACTGTTAATATTAAACATGAAACTAAACTTATTAATTTTCAAACTTACTAATTAATGTATAATTAAGATGACGATGATGATTATTATTATCAATAAAATAATAACGATTAATAGCCATGACATACTATGATAAATTAATTAATAATTACTTTTATTAATATATTTTTTTATATTCATTTTATTTTATAAAATTATATATTTATATTATTAATTATGGATTTATCTTATAAGTTATAATTAATAATTATTGAAAAAAATATTATTAATTGAATTTATTACAAGTTAAAAAATTAATAAAGATAAAATAAATCATTTTAATAGCTTAGACAATTATTAAAATTATTAGAAAAATATATTTAAATTTTTAAATATATTAAATTAATAACTAAAAAGAAAATTGAGGAAAAATAAAAAGAAATTATATAATTTGAATAAAAAATAAATATTATTTGCATAAAATTAAGAGAAAATATTGAAGATAATTTAATATAATAAGTAAATGTATAATATAGTGCATTGATAATAGGATTCACAAGGTAATTATATAAAAATATTAATATTATATCTAGTTGAATTTGGTATTTGATTTCTTAAATGTAAATGTACAATGATTATTAATTATTTGAAAAGTAATAATATAAAATAATAAAAGCTATTAAAATGAATATAATATTGATATGAATTAGATAGATACAATAAAGGATAGTGATAAAATATATGACATCTTTAAAAAAGTTTAATAAAAAAACAAAAATATGACAAAAAAGTTAGAGCAAAAATAAATAGTTAACACTATTAAATATGATTAACTTATTGATGATGTATAGTAAATAAAATAATAGAAAAAATAAAAATAAATTGACTAGTTTAAAAATCTCTTAGATTAATTTTGAATTATTAATAATAAATATTATTTCATATTTTATTCATTAAATTATTTTATTTTATCTATAACTTATACGTCCTAATTAGTTAGAAATATTTTTTTTTTCAGATAGGATTTATTTTCTAAATTCTTTTTACTTATCATAAGAATTGTCTTCAATTTTATTTTTTTGTCTTTATTTAATTAAATCTAAATTTAATTTGACCTTTTATTTGTGCTACATTTTTCTTTTTATTTGCTATAATTCATAATAATAATCTTTTCCCATTTCTATTTCTATTTTATTATCATTAATCAAATCTTATTAATCTATATTTTAATCATTTTTTAATGAAAATTCTTATATTAAATCTTATTAAATATCGAAATCAATTAATTTTTTTTATAATTTTAATTATTAATCTAAATATCTATCTTCCAATTGCATATCTCTTGAAATTTCATTATAATTTTAAAAATATTTTTTGGAATCTAATAAAAAATTGGAGCATTTTCCTAAAAATTAATTAACATTTTCAGATTATTGAAACTATTATGACAATATTTTTTTTTGCTTAATTTATCTTTAATAATTTTTGAAGGTTGGTTTTTTATTTTAAATTTGAGAATATTTACTCGAAGATTAATAATTAGTTTTATTTTAATACTATTTTTCATGTATATTGTTACCTTAACTGAGATTGATACTAATATAAGATAAAATTATAGGAGAAAAATAATTACATCTTATTGTAAAATATGTTTTAATTGTTTAATTATTTTTAATGACTTTTTAATCCATACTGAATATGATATAAATTTCCCTTAATTATATTAGTACATGTATTATTTTGAACTAATTATACCTTTTGCTTATCCATAGTTTCAATTACACTTGCGCAAATATTTTAGTAATTCGTTATTTTTGGAGGTTATCTCTATTTTAATTATTAAAATTTATATTTTACACTCATTTTCTCATCAATTGTCTGATGAATTATCTTTGAATTTTTTTAAAGAGGATCATACTTTTTAAGATATTTTGATATCTTTTTCTTCCAAGCTTAACTCCAAATCCCGTTAGCTTCTTATTTCTCATCAAACCTATTAATATTTTCATATTCTTCTTTAAATTTAGCTTCAAAATTATTATTGTGGTACATTTCGTTTAATTTTCTTAAAATATTCTTTTTTGTTATATAATTTTCCTAATTTTTATCATTATCTTAATTATTATTCCATTTAATTTCTTCATTATCACTCTCATTACTTTTCTATTCATTTTAAAACATTTTATAATTATTTTCTTAAATTTATAACTTTATTTTAATTTTATTTTATAATATTTATAATATTATTTTTTTATTATTATAAAATTTATGAGTTTTTTTACTAAAAAATCAAACTTAAATAATAGTGATAAAAAATCAAATATTTAAAGTTTTAATAATAGTTAATTATCAAATAGTATAAATAGGTCAAATTCATAAAATAATGAGAATTTATAGACTTTTAATAATACTGAAAACTATTTACAGACTGATGATAATACTGAAATGAGGATTAAAAAAAATGAATAAAAGAAAAAATAATAAGAACTAGATAATCTTACTAGAAGTTTTAATTAAACTTAATTAAATTCTTTTGAAGTTTCAAGAGGTAATTTATTTAAATATAGAAATTTATATTAAAATAATAATAATTTTTATAATAATATTTATTGTTTAAAATTATTATAATATAAAAATAATAACAATATAATTAATTTAAAATAATAAAAATAATAAAAAATTAAAATAATTTAAAGATGATGTAAGTTAAAGTTAATAATTTATGGAATCTAAAAAAGTATTTAAAACTTCAGAAGTTTCTAAAGGGATAAAATAATTAAGTGAATAATCAATTTAAATTAAAAATAAAAATAAATAAGATGATTAACTTAATATTTTATAATCTTAATAATTAGAAAATCAAAAAAAATATTAAGAATTATTTAGCAGATAATAATAATTACTTAATCAATCTTTAGATCCAAAATCTAATAATTACTGAAAAAAAATACAGGAATTAGAAGAAATAAGAAGAGATCAATAAATAATACAAGAAGAATAAGAAAAATTATCTTAAAATTTAAATAAGTCTATAATTTTATCAAAAAAGTCGAAAAAATAAAAAAAATAAAAATACTCGATAAAGTCATTGTAAGGAGATTATAAAAATAAAATTATTAAAAAAGATAAAGAATAATGCATATAACACAGTGAAATGTACTAGAATAGTGAATAGAGCGAGAAGTTTTCACGTAAAGCAAACAGTACAAACTACTTCAAATAATTTTTGAAGACAACTGAACCAGATGTTATCTAAACAGAAATATTCAACGATTATACTTAAGAAGAGGAATAGGAAGAGTAAGATGAAGAAGAAGAAGTGTAATAAGAAGATGAAGAGAGATAAAGTTTCATTTCAGAAGAGAACACTTAATTGACTGAAGCTGAGTAGTTATCAGAAAGACACATAGCAATTAATGAAAAAGTAGCACACATTATTGACATTTTTGAGAATTTTAAATATGATCCTCCCCTTAATTTAGGAGAGTGGGGAGCATCATGTTTATATGTAATGGGTCGTAAAGAAGCAAACTATGATCCAGACATCTAAAACCGACATGGAGACCTAAACCAATACATAATGGATTTCCAATTCCTTCCAATAAATGTGTATATTATGACTGTTTGTTGCACAGCTTAGAACTCTTTCTTATTAAGTACTGCAGGTAGACTGTACAGTTGGGGTAATCCAAGTTCGTGTCTTGGAAGAGATATCCTGTCGAAGGAGTCAGCTTATGTTCCGATGGAAGTTCCAGGATTTAAAGATAGGCTGATTAGTATATCTTCAGGCAACAATCATGTATTGGCTCTTGACTGTAGGAAACGAGTCTATTCCTGGGGTATAAACACTTATGGTTAATTAGGTCATGGTATGGGTGAGAACATTACTGTCCCTTCTAATGTCACTGTCCCCACTCTCATTAAATATTTCTAAACCACTAAAGTCATATCAGTTTTTGCAGGACATGATTGCTCCTTTGCTGTTGCATCTACTGGTTAATCTTACTGTTGGGGATAGAATGAGTAAGGACAGTTGGGAATTACTGGAATTAATTTCTATCCTGAACCTATCTGCATGTACATCATACCTTGGTAGAACAGGAAAGAAACTAAGTTCATTACTCATAAGAACAATAGGACTTATGTTTATCAATAAGTTGAAGATGTTGAAAATCAATAAATCAGGTCTTTTAAGTATCATATCAAAAAGTTAGAGTTCTTAATTCTTTAACAATAATAAGAAATCGTTAGTTAATAATAGTAAATTGCATATTTTTAAGAAAAGTATCAAAAATAGGCTGAAAACAGCACTCACTTATAATAAAACAAAGATTAAACTGTTAGCATTTTAATAAAAATTTGTGAAGAAAAATAATTAGATTTTAATGCAAAAAAATAATAAATAAATAAATTAGAAAATGAGTTGGAAAAATTAGAAACTTAAATAAAAAATTAAACAATAGACATTGAAGAAGCATAATAAAAAAAAGCTAACTTTATGAAATAAGAATAAGATATGGATATAATGATATTGAAAGAGATTTAAAAAAACGGGACTTAAAAAAACCTGAATATTCTGAAAGAGAATCAACAAATTTTGTGAGACTAGATAAAAAGCAATAATTAATAGATCTAGACTCTAAGCTCATTACGAGAGTAGAAATTGGAATTGAGGATCAAAAAACAGGATGAATTGTTGGTAATTAAACAGATGAAGCAGGATATTTAAAATTAGTATCGAATATTTTAGAACCTTTATTAAGAAAATAAAGAAATAGAAGAGAAGAATGAGTTCAAACCTACTTATGAAGCTCTAACAAAAAAAATTTATGACATTTATCAGTTATTCAAATCAGTATAGGAAACCAACATTGAGAAACTAGTGTAGCAGAGTGAAAACTTTAAGAACATTTAAGAACTTATTGAGTAGAGCAACAAATCTCTTTAAAGTTTGAAGAATACCAATAAAGATAATATTGTCCTTAAAACTGACCCTAACCATTTTTATATCACTTAGATATCCGAAATCTTTGAGGATAATATCAATCTCAGGTAAAAGATCAATGAGTTTTAAAAGGGAATCATGACTCAAGCAAATAATCTATTGGAGAAATAGTTGTTAAAATGGGAGAAAGAGTTTAATCCAAATAATTAAGTTGAAGAAATTGATAGAAGGTCCATGAAATAATCTATTAAGGATTCTAGAGTTGTTAAAAACTCTCTAAGCAGGAAGAAAAGCTAAATGCTCTAAAGTGCTGAAAAAGATAAAAAAAATAATTAATATATTTAAAACTCTAAATTAAACAAATCGTAAACCCATAAATAATTATAAGATCGATAATGTTTTGGAATTATTTGATATTATTTTTATTTTTTCTCATTTTAAATAATCGTTTAAAAAATATTTATTATAAAATAAATTCAATATTTATATTTATAATAATGGTAAGTATTTAAAGTAAAAATTCTAGAATAAAAATAAAGGAAATAATTAATGATATCGATTTTTAATATTTTGTCAAATAAAACTATAATAAAACATTAGGAGCATTAATTTTTTCTTTTTTTATTTTTTTAGGAATCACGATATTTATGATTTTTTGCTCAAAAGATTTATATTTTTAAGAACTACAATATGATAATAATTGCAAGAACTAACAATTTTGTTAAATAAAATTTTATATTAATTAAAAAATAGATGAACCTATATTTGTTTATTATAATTTACATGGATTTTATCAGAATAATAGGTTAATGTATAAAAGTTTAAGTGTGAATTAATTGAAGGGATATTTATATAATAAGGAGTAATAAAGCAATTACTTTTATTGTACATAAGGAAGTTATACAAATATGGATCTTTAATAATATAAAAATATTTAAAACTCAAGTTTAAATCAATAAAGTGTTTCAATACCTTGTGGTAATCTAGCTAAATATTAATTCAATGATACTTTTTCTATTTATTTCATTGGTTCTAATAGTGATAAAAATATCATCAACCAATCAATTCCAATAGACAGTTCTTCTATTAGTTTACCTATTGATATTAATTCTATATCTAATACTCCTAGAATGGATTTATAATGGAAAGATATGACAGATTAAAATTTTCAAGTCTGGATTAGACCTGCTTCTACTAGTAATTTTATCAAACTCATCGGATAAATTAAAAAAACTCTTTATTAGGGATATTATCAACTTAATATTTAAAATTGTATTTTTTCTATCATTATTTTAAATTTATTATTTTTATCATTATTATTGTCATTATATAAAATTACTATAATTTAATATAATAATTAGATTACTTTTTTAATTCTAATTTTTCGTTTGTAAAAAGTTTAATAATTAAATAGACAAATTAATTTGGAGGAGGAAATTAATAATTTATTTATTTTTTAATAGGATATACCAGTATAAACTTTCTATTACTTTTAATGTTTTCTATATTAAATTTTAAGAAAAAATAAAATTTAAATTACTTTAAAACATAATATGAATAAAAATATATACAATTATATGAGAAATAATTACAAGATTAATAAAAATAAAAAATAAATGAAGTATAATAATACTCATTATTTCAATAAACATAAGATAGTAAAAGAATATTATTTTAAAATTGATAAATATAAATTTTTAACAAAAATATTGCTTTATAATTTAATTTATATTCACTTAACATTTGGTGTAGTTTTTTGTGGCCATACAACTCCATCTCCAACTGGCTTGCCTGAATTTCCAAAAATAGGAAAAGGCCATAAGGTAGGATTCCTTCCAAATACTTGTACCCAATTATAATAAATACCAGTATCGTACTTATTAAAAAAATATTTTATAATAACAATAAGATTATATTAATATTAATAAATATAATACGTTTCCCTAGAAAGTAGAATTAGGTCTTTTTTTATCAAGATCCTCAATTGTAGTAGTATTAGTGAGGACGAAATTAACATGAACCTTACAAAAAATACCTAGCATTACAATGACGATACAATCTATAATAAAGGCTACTAAAAAAATACTATCGTAAACATAATCTATAGTTCCTAATTTATTACTATTTGTTATAAATTGAATAATAATATTGTATGCTGCGAATAAACTTCCAATTCCTAAAGTAGTAGTTAAAAGGACGACATAAATCAACATAAGCATAAAAAACTTTCGATTGTAAAATCCAACACAGTTATTTATCCATGGACAATGGTGATCCATATTCAAAACACATCTATTACAAGCACTGCAATGATGACATCTTTCTGGTTTAAATATATGGCACAGCAAACAATATCTTCTTTTTTTATGCTCAGGATCTTCCAGAAAAAATCCCCAATAAAGAGGAACACTTCCAGGGTCAGAACATACTGAACAGTAGAAACACCAAGTAAACATTATTAAAAATACATGAACCAATATCAAGTAAATTATCCCTATGTTTGAAACTATATTATTATTAATATTTTTTTCATTAATATTATTATTATTAAGATAATTATTAATATTTTTAGTTATCATTAATATTATAAATATAATAAATATTCTTAAAATAATTTATATTTGTACAATTATAATAGCTAATATTTTAATTATAAAAATTAATATTATCATAATCTTTATTAATATTATTATATTTAAACTTTTTTATCATTAACATATTTTTAATATTATTATTTATATTAACATTATTTTTTAATGTTTAATTCAATTAATTATTATCGTTAATATTTTTTATTTTTAATCAAAATATTCAAAAAATAGATTTAAATTTAATTAAATAGAAATATAAATAATTGATTGTCTACAAATTTTATTTTAATTAGTCTTTAATAAATTTACGAATAATTTTAATAAATAAAGCAATCAGTATAAAATCAAAATAATTTTCTAAATAATATAATTACCTTTTTATTTTGTAATGTACCAAGGAATAACAATAGTTCCATAATATACAAATATAACAACTAATTATATTAAAATAACAGGTAAGTTTTTTTTTAGAGAAAATGGCTGTTTCTTCTATCCTTCTTAGTTCATATATATATATTTTGAATTCTAAATAATTATTATTCTAATTAAATAATATATCTTTTTATATATAATAAATAGTTTTTTATGAATCATTTATCTACTTCTTTAAAAAAAGAACCTACAGGAGCACATGAAAGAGATTTCACTGACGAAGAAAAAGAAAAAGTATTTATTTTTTCACTAAAAAAAGATTATAAAATTTTTAAAATATGATAGACATGTTCATGCAAAAATAAAACACAAAATGTGGATGGCAGTAGAGTAATATTTTAATGAAATAAAAAATTTAATAATAATAATAACATTAATATTATAAATATTAAAGAGAAGCTGACTATTTTGAAAAAGCAGGAACTGTTGCAGCTGTTTTTTTAAGTGGAATAACATTTTACATGCCAAAAGTAAGAAATCTTAACATAATGTTAAGACTAGGATGTACTGCTGTTCCCGGATATTTAATGCACAACTGGGGAGTTGGTGCTAAGGAATAAATATTATGGTAAAGAGGTACATATTATTTTACATTTAAAAGCTTTTATTGGATACTAAAAACATATTGTTTAAAATGGAGCTCATCCTAAAATATTCATTTGATTTTTTCATTTAAAAAAAATATAAATATTTTAAATATTTATATTTATTAAATTTATTTTTTCTTATTATTTCAATCTATCATAAATATATATTTTTGATTATTTATCATATTATTTAATATATATTTATTTTAAAATTTTAAAAAAAATTTCAAATATTACTTATTTTATTTGGTAATATTATTAAATTTCCAATAATTAGAAGTATGAAAAATTAATCAATAATAAATTTTTTTAGAAAGAAAGAGGAATAATAGTATTAAAATATTATAGTCGAATTATAACCCTCAAAAAAAAAAACAAAATAATAAAGTAATCATTAAAATAAATCTATATTTTAAAAATAAACAAGATAAAAAAAATTTTCTTTATTAAATAATAATTTATTGTAAATAAAAAAAAAATAAATTTAAGAAACAAATAACTAATAATTTAATTAAATTCTTTTACAAAAATAATAAGAAAATTAAAAATAATAAGTTAATGATTTAGATTTAAATAATTATATTTAAGAAACATGATTGTTTTTTTTTGACGAAGGTTTGCTTGATAATAAAATTGAAAATTCTAATTAGTTTTCAAAATTAATTTTCAATAATGAAACTTAATAAATAAAAAAATAAGAAAATTAGTAAATTTAAATCGATTCAATTTTGTCTCAAAATACGTAAAATTAAATAGATAAAGTAATAAACAAATAAAAAATAGAAAATGATTTCTAAAAACTAATATAAAATATTAGTTCTAGTTCAAGTTTAAGTAGGGCTAAAAGTTAAAAATCAAATTTAAGAAATAAATATGAAGAATTGATTTAAGAAAAAATATAACTTACTTTGCCACTAAAATATAAATAACTTTTAAATGAATTTGAAATTTTAAATAATATGATTATAGCAAATAATTAAAAATATAATTATTTAGATGAAATAATAGATAAGATTCATAGGACTTATAAAAATAGTGAAATAAAAATAGAAAATATAAGATAGATGTTACATATATATCCAAACTGTTATTAATTATAATATAAAATAAATAATGATGAATTAAAATTGACAATTGATATAGAAAATATAAAATAATCAGATGATTAATAATAAAGACTAGAATTTTGAAAATAATATTTCAAAAATCAATTATATAAAATAGTTAATTAGTATTATGATGAATTTAAACTAAGAAATAAATTTGAAAAATAATAAGATAATGATAAGATTGAATCTTGGCATCCTGATTTCAATTTAAACTAATGTTGAGACATTCCGTTAGCAGAAATAATAAGCAAACCTAAAAATTTATAAGATTTATCAATTTCAAGCAATTAATCCTCAATTATTAAATAGGAAATATTTGTATAGAAGAAACAAGAAGAATAAAAAAATGAAAACATCATTATTTATTAGAATTATAATTTGATTGAGAATAGTTTCAAAGAAAATTTAGATATGAGGGTTAAGATTTTAATTAATAAAAAAAAGATTAATTTATAAAGAGTAGTATTGTAGATAAATAATTATTATTAAACAAGATATGTAGCAAATGTATTTTACACCTAGATAATTGATCAACTATTAAATAATTATAAGATGGAATATGATATTAGTTAATGTATATAATAAAATTTATTTAAAAATAGATGATATCTAGGATATAATTGAATACGTTATCAAAAAAAGTGAAGGCTGGTTGTAAATTATCAATTCAAACAGAGGTTCAATTTTAAAAATAGATAATCGCAGGAAGATAATAGATATAGTCAATCTTTTCAATTAATGAATATATATATAATAATAAATACATATCTAAAATAATGATATAAAAAAAGAATGATAATGTAAAAATATAATTATGATAATAATAAATATATGTGATAATCAGTTGAACTCTGCAATGAGTTATTGGGCATTGTAAATCTGAGCTCCTCCATAGTATATCTGGTATAAAAATATAATAATAATAATAAAAATATTAATTAATAATAATAATAATAATAATAAATAGTGGTATTACAGGTTTATTGATAAGTGCTGATAGTCCTTATAAGTTTTCAAACTCATTATAACATGCTCCGTCTAAAACACAAACCATTAAGATGTCATAACTCTCGAAGATGTTACGGACCCCTTTAATCCTTTTGGGAAAGTTGATATTGCAATACTCAAAATTTTCATCAATGAGTCCCCAGTTATTCTCATAAATATTTTCGACGATGCGACTAACTTTATACCTCTTATCCTATATGAAAGTCTTCTTAATATTTTACATTAAGTCTTTCCCCTTATCCTTCATCTTTCCTGCTATATAATTTATGTAGTTCCCTCCTTTCTTCTCTCCTGCATCTATTATCTTTATTTCCTTTATATCACACATTCTCTTCACTTAATCTATTACTTCTCCGTATTCCTTCTTTTTCTCCTTTAAACTTTTCTCGATTTCCAATATCACCTTGTTTTGCCTCTCTTTATAACTAAAGTAACAAATCAATACTAATCTTAATAAATCATGTTCATTTGTTTCTTTGTCCATGAAAAGTTATTCTATTTCTTTTATATCTTCACTTTATAATTATTCTTAATTCATTATTTACTATCCCAATTCAAAAAACACATCTAGTTTTCTACTTTTTATATTGTCAAGCAAAACTGATATCAAATTTGTATGACCATCTATTCTCTTCTTTTTTTCACTCATCTCAGGTAATTAATCAATTGCAGAAGACAAATTTTATGACATATCGTTCGCCTATAATAATTATTCACTCAATTATATGTTTATTTTATTAATATGATAATATAATAATTTTATAGATGTAATATTATATTATTAAAGAAATAATATAATATAATATAAATTTAATAAATAAAATACATTTTAGAAAGTTTTTTTATGAGCCATATTCTAATAAGTGTTTTTCCAATTGTTAAAATCATTTTCCAAATCTTCAGCTACAAAGGGGAAGGGCATGTTGATCTTAGAGTTCCAAAAGGTATCTGCTTGGTAGTCTAGATCAAAATGATCATGTTAAGGTAGTTTGACAGAGTTATTTTTGATGGTTATAACATCATGGATAAGAGCTCCATAATGCCAGGGATGGAGCATGACAACACTGTTGTCTAAGTCTCTATCAAGAATAATGAGACCCATTTTTTGTCTTTCCTCATCCTTGTCCATATTGTCTCTTGGTCTCCTTTCTCGAATCTTTTACATTTCCTCGCTGACTCTACAACTATTCTAACCCAAACTGAATATACTCACATCTTCTTATTTCAACAATTCTACCACACTTAATAAACCTGCTGCCAATTCTTCAATTTCTTGTTCCTTTCTTTTCAATTTCCTATATACATTCTCAATATTCAGATTAAATAGTCGATCATTAAGAGTCTGGAATTCTAAATTATGAACAAATACCTATTATATTCTATCTTATTCATTCAGCTTCCCTATTTCTGAAGCCATCAAATTCAATTCCTCTTCCTTCAATTCACCCATCAAATTTATGTATATTTTTTCATATAATTTATTCCTAATATCCTCTATTATCTTTTTATGTTTATCTGCCTTTATTAAGTATAAACACTCCACTCCATCTATTCTTTCTCTTTTGCTATTTATATTTAAATGTAATGTTATATTCTATTCTCTTAAATGTCCTACTTTCATTAAACAACTTAGAATGTCTTAGCAAAAATCATCGTATATTATTATTTTCCATTTAAAATCCTTATCTATTATCACATCCTCATCTTCCTCTATTTAATCTTCATCTTACATCAATTAATTTAAATTCAATATCATTTTCAGTTTTTCTCTTTATAATTATTGTAAATTCATTTCTAATTTTATCAATAAAATAATATTATTATTATATTAAAAATTTATAAAATATTTTTATATTTATTTAGTTAAATAAATAATATAAATACAAAAATACAATAATATTTTAATTTCAATAATATAATGATAAATAATAATAATTAGATAATTAGTTTTTTAATAATTAAATATGGAATTTGAAGATGAAGAAGATTTAAGTTAGTTAGAAAATGAAATAATTTCAATTCTGAAATAGAGAAAAGAGGGAATACTATAAGAAGAATTAGGAAGAATGCTAAATTTATAATCCAAAGATTAACAATTATTTTAGCTAAATAAGATTATTTAAATGGGTTTTATGAGAATAGAAAATAATTAATAAGGCAAATTAATTTGTTATTATTAAGATGCAACAGAAAAATAAATTCTTTAAACTCTGAATTAAGAAGAAACAATAATTTATAAATTAATTTAAGAGTAAAAAAATAAAGGAATAGAAACAAAGGATATTAAAAATAAATCTAAAATAAACACAAGTATTTTATGAAGAATTATTATTAATATATATTTTTTCAACTTAACAATTATTAGATTAGGTGAATAAGGTTCTAAAGAAATTATAGAAAAATGGGATGATAAAAGACTTCAAACATAAAAATAAAAAAATGTGGATTAATTATGACTAAGAACCAGACATTCTTATTACAGGAGGAGCGTTCTTCAAGAATGAATAAGTAGATTAAGAGTTAATTAATCTCGTTTATTCTAATATAATTTACTTTATTTCCTAGCAAAATGATAAAACCACTACAAAGCAAGCAGTAAATTAATGTTTTATTACTTTTAGATTCTTTAAAATATTAGGAATGAAATGAACAAGTTTGAGCTGAATGAGAATAATATTTAGCAAGTAATAAATGTTTTATTATTTGATGATAAAATTGAGGAATACACCAACAGTTTCGATGAAAAAAATCCAATTTATAAGTTGAACCCTCTTTTTAATTATAAATTTATTTCTAAAAACATAATTAATTAACTACCTTGCGGAATCTGCCCAGTAATCGATTAATGCACTCCTGATGGTTTTATTTCTCCCAATAATTGTATTTACTTTAATGACTGGTGATATTATATATTATTTTTTACTATATAATAAAATAAAGATATTATAATAATAAAAATATTAAATAAAAAAGTTTTATTTTGCACAATATAACATTTTAATAAAAATAATAATTATATTATAACTTAAATAAAAAGAATGAGTCAAAGGAAAAAGCATCAAATAGAAAATCATTTGAAAAGTGTAAAGTTAGATGAAATAAGTGGAAAAGATTGTTTTTACAGAAGAACATCATAAGACTATAACCCTGATTGGATTTTATAAAGAGCTGGATATAGATCATTGAATTTTTAGGAAAGTTTAAAAAATCAGAAAGTGCCTAGATATAGTGAAGTAGGGAAGGAGAGTGAGGAGTTAAAAAGCACTTACCAGATTCTAAAGAACTAGACAATCGGGGCGAAGTATGGATAGAGAGAAGACCCTCTATTAAATCCGAAGATAGATGAACTTTAGAAGACAAGATTTAAGATTGACAACGGGACAGTGCTTTCTAAAGATTTTGCATTCCAAAAAGCATCAATTAAATATCCTGATCATGGGATGCTTAACACTAATGTGCTTTATCACAGTGAGTATTAGTAAATCGGCAAATTCATCCCCAACTAAGCAGAAATCATTAATAAGTTCTACCCCAGAGATTGTACATTTACCAAAGCCTCTACTGGTAATTACAGGAATCTCAGTCTCAATAATGCTTGGACTTACTCTAAAGTTCATCCCTCTTTCAACGAATTCTGATACATATAATTATATTATCAATTCATATTTGATACCAAAACCATCTATAATATTTTCGTTTTTAATTATGACTTCTTAAGATCACCCAAATACTCTTAATAACACTTATAACTTATCTATATATTTATTATCAAGTTTATTAATACGTTTATGTTTTCAATATTATTAAATAAAATATTTTAGTCGAAATCCATCTTATGTTGGTTCTTTAAAAACATCCTGGCATCATCAAAAGTCAATAATTTTAAATCTGATTAGAATGTCTTCAAAATGCCTAAAGCACACTTTATCACATAAATTTCTCCATCAATCAAAAACCTATCTAAAATTATAGAAGACACATTTATTTCAAAGAAACTAATTGATAATATAATAATAAGATGATAATATAATAATGATATTGTGTTATTGAAAATATGATAATAAAAAGGAAAATCTGATAAAGCTATAATGATAGTTTATGTTACTTATGAAACATGGATAAAAACCAATCTAACATATAGATTTCAGTATTAAGTTTGAGTAAGTGGAATTATTAGAAAAGTTCTGGTAGTATTTTTTAGATGTTTTGGTTAATGAAATCAATTCAATATTGTATCTAATAATTTGAATTAAATAATGAATTACTTGGGGAATATCAGCTCTGAAGAAGGGAAGGAAGTGATGAGAATGAATTAGGTTAATGAAACACTCAAAGGTCTAATACTCGTCCTGAATAATGTTAAGCAATAATATGACAAGATGTCCCATTCCTCTTACGTAGCCTATATCCATTCTATGCATTATGAAGCCTCTCAAAATTCTCTCCACCTTCTTCTAGTCATCTTTTTCTAACTTTAATTCTCTTACATCCTCCCTCTCCACTAACTCCATATTATCACTATTCATTTATAACTTCTCATACAATTCTATGTTTATTTCCAGCTTGTTGCCTATCAATATTGGCCAAAGGGTTTTACGAACCCAGTTTGGAACACCTTTTTTCCAAATATTTATCAGTAAATTCTCTTTATCCTTTAATATCTCATCAATACTATTTATTAATATTTATTCTTTTCTCATTATACATCTATCTACCCTTTCTTTATACTTTTCATAATTTAAAATCTATAAATTGTTATAGTTCCAATATTTATCAAATTTTGTTAAAATGATTGTTTTCCATATATCAGAAATTTGTTGTTATTCTTTCAATATTTTTTCATTTGTTTTCTAATAATAAAAAGAAAATAATGATGAAAATGATGATGATGATAATAAAAATAATAATGATGATTATAATGATTATGATGATTTTAAAAATAAAAATAATGAGTTAAATGATAACTTTGATATGATAGATTTTATTTTATTTAATGTAAGACTTGATGAACATAACCCATTTGGTACGAGTATCAGTATCTTAGGATTTGAGGTCAAGGGTTCTTTCGAGAGTAATGATACTAAAGCAAAACTAATCAAGTTCTTGAGGCACTCTATTTTTGTTCATGATTTCAGTAGAATTACAACCAAGAGCGATATCAACTATATTTTTAAGCTAGAATGACCTATCGGAATCTTAAACAAGTTTGTTAGCTTTATGGTCAAACTTACACCAATAAATAGTTTTTATTTTTTTATCAAGAAAGACTTTGACTTACTTACTTTTTGCATCTCTTCCATACTTGAGAAAAAGATGTCCATTTTATAACTCACTTATAAGGTAGTTGATTTAATCAGAATGGAGTTCTTAATTAAAGAGTCCCTAGTGAATACGATTATAAGTGATTTCTTTAAGATCTAGATCAATTTGGAACTTATTGTTAACAATGCGAGTGTAAATGTGAGTAAGATATTAATGAGTTAGAGAAGGAGAAATTTATTAATTAATTTTGATGAACTAAACAAGAGTCATTTTGTCTTTGAGTTTGATTTATTGAGAGTGAGCATCAGTGTGTAATTACATTATAGAATATGCAAGGATATGTGCTACATCTTGAGATTGAAATACATTAGGGTTATCTTGATGATAGACAGTAGCTAAAGTAAATAGGATTCTTTCAATCTGTTATGCTTCTCCTGGCAATGTGAATCTACTCAATAACAATCGTAGAGCTTCATCGAATTCTACTCCTACAAAATCCAACAATTTGCAAAACTCCAGCAGTACTTCTTGATTTACTCCTTCTGGACTCCCAAAAAACTTCCCCAGCATCTTCTTGTTTATCCCTTCTCTTAACAAAAGTACTTTTGCTATTGTTATTATCTTTTCCTAGTGATTATCATTATCTTCACTTTATTCACAGCTGTAAAACTCATTTAATGCTTTCTGAGCATTCCTGTTGAACTCTAATACAAACTTCTCTTCTTTCTTTTACTTTTCCACTATCTCATCTATTTTCTCAAATTATTTATTCATCTTCTCGTCTTTATTATCATGCTTCTCTCTATCTTATATTTTTAACAATTAACTTATATTTTATTTTATCACACTCTACTTTTTGAAGTACTCCGAAGTATATCTTCTATTCTAGTTTTATTTATTTTATTCATTATTACTTTAATTTGAATTAAACTGACTAAAATTGTTAATACATGAACTTGTTTCATTACTATTATCTAATTAATCTATTTAACTCTTTTTATTATCACTTTAATTATTACTATTTTTACTATCTTATTAGTAATCTGAATTTCTTTTTTCAAATTATTTAAAATCTAATTTTTAAAACTGACTACTCTCTATTTCTTCATATTCTTTCTATTATTTTATGCTCATTCGTATTCTTTCATTATTTTTTATTTCTTAATCCAATTCTTATTTAACTTGTTATTATATTATTATTTCATCAAATTTATCTAACTCATTTGATTCTAAATCTTCTTATATATCCAAACTAAAAGAATCTTCTGTCTATAATTTAATTTACTATTATTATTCGACTTAATTATTTTCAGTTTTTAAATTAAAATTATTTTAGAGATGATTTTCAGATTAATTTTTTTAATTTAGAAATTCCATTATAATATGTAGTTTTATAAAATATTATATATAATAAAAAATAAAATATAAAATTAAGATTTAAAAAGTTAAATCTGATGATGATTGTAGTAAGATAATGAATTATTTTTTTATTAGTCAATTTTTTTTTTTTATAAATGGTAATAATATAGAACTTTATGATTTGAATAAATTTATAAAATTGAGATTTACTTAAAATTACTATTAGTAATAATAATTGTGAAAAAATTGTGATTAGTTCTAAATCAAAAATATCTTGACAGTCTACCTTATGATAGAAATGCAGGAGGATTGTAAGTAAGAATAAATTTTAACAGTAGAGCTAAACAGTCAATTGAAATAGATTAATAGGTGGATTTTGGAATAGTGAGTTTATTGACACTTATTGAGTGGAAAATCCTATCAATGTTTAATGATCCACAAATATTTTAAATTAAGGTGAGTATTAAAGGCTTTGATAATTATTTAATTTTTTATATAATTTTTTAGTAATTTTTATAATAATTTTTTTAGTAATTTTTATAATAATTTTTTTAGTAAATTTTTTAATAATTTTTTTAGTAATTTTTATAATAATTTTTTTAGTGGGGTTTGGGGTTGGGG
>Ga0315908_10001112_pt1 | contig 20622 bp, 13 predicted proteins | sample LakEriMetagenome_12_FD_203520 | JGI IMG/M metagenome (GOLD analysis project Ga0315908, IMG submission 203520) | Freshwater fungal communities from buoy surface, Lake Erie, Ohio, United States - Buoy 4 MA124 | ecosystem: Environmental > Aquatic > Freshwater > Lake > Lake biofilm | place: USA... | reverse complement strand
CAATTATAATCTATTTGTATTTAATTTATTAAAAATTAATTTTTTATTCTTCTAATGTTATTATTTTATTAGATTTTTTTAAATTTAAGATTTCTATTTTAGTATTTGCTTATATTTAATTAAATTTCAATCTTATACAAAAATTTAAAATAATTATTTGTAAAATAATTAAAATATCTGTTTTGAATTATGTTTATTTAGTATAATATTTTTTATTTTAAATATATATAATTAAGATATTTTATATTTATATAAATTAAAATCAATAAAGAAATATTTTTTAATCATTATAGAAAATTATTATTTAAATATTTTATATTTAATCATTATTAGATAAAGGAAAATTACTTCCTTTAGCCTTACCATAAATTAAAAAATAAATATAAATAAAAAAATATTATATATTAAAGTAATCACATGGCAAATTATTATTGCCTTTGTAAAGTAAGTTCTTAAACCTTGAGATGGAAATTTCCCTCTATATAGTTATCTTTATTAGTTTTTTTAATAGCGTCCTGAACATCTTTCTAACCATTAGCATACATCAATTTCATTTAAGCCCTGTTGAAATTGATAAAGAGATCACCAGCCATCCATACAGGAGGAGTAATAAGATATCTATAATTAACTAAAGGATACAACTACTAAGAATCCTTAAGATCAGCTAAAAAGAACCTCTATAACTCCATATCTATCATAGCAGCTACATTAGTGACAGTATTATAGACATCTCCACTACTAATATTATGTTTCTTTCCATAACATAAAATACTATCAACAATAATCTAATCCTACTAATAACCTTTATTCAAACAATAATGAACTCCTCCAATGACATCAAAGTTCTTCATCATTCCTCCATCAACATAAACCTTCTCCTTCCAATTGATAAAAGGGAATAATCCAGGAATAGCACTACTACTCATCAACATATTGACTTTATCCTCAACAGTAGGTACATCTTGATTAATATACCTTTCATAACTCTAATCCAAAATATTAGAAACTCCGACACTAAATTATCTCTTAACTTCATGACTACTAGCCATATTGGTAAGATACTTTCTAAGAGGAGTGGTGTCAAAAAGTCCTTTTTCCTTAGTAGGAGCGAAGATGTACCACGGCCAAGTGGTGTACACATCCTTGGATTAAATGGTATCCCACACTTAGTCCAGGAACTTACTTGCATTCTTCTCATCTCCCTTTTCGAAGAATGATAGTGCCAGACCATTCAATGCTCCTACTGAGATTCCTGTGACGATGTCATAGGCTACTTCTTCTGATGGGAGATTGTTTACTAATTCGTGGAATGCTCCAGCATGGTAAGCTCCTCTGTCTCCACCACCTTCTAAAACCAATATTCTGCATTTATCATCGCTTTTTACTGATACTAATACTAGCAAAATTATACTTAGCTAATACACTTTCATTTCTTTCTTTTCTTTATTTATATTATAGTGTATCTTTTCTTTTTTACTATATGGATTTAATATTAATCTTAATTTATATACATTATGTATATAAATAATATTATTTTTATAAATATTTTATATTATGCTATTTATATTATGATTTTTATATTTATATTATATTATTTATATTAAGATATTATATTAATATATATAATAAGCATAATATCAAATAAATTTAATGTATAATTATTAGAGGATCTATAATATTAAATTATTTAACAATGAATTTTTTGTCTTTAATATTTTTGGATTAATATAAATAGAAATATTCATAATCAAATTATTACTAAAATATAATTAAAATTTAAAATACTATATTATATTTGAATTATATCTTAATTGTGATTTTTACTTTTTAATTATCAATCAATTAATTATTAAATTTTTTAATTGACACCAATTGAAATTCATTCAAGTTTTTAATTATATTTTTAATATAATAGGGCCACAAATAATCATCAGATTAGTATTTATTTCTTATTGAATTTGAAGGATAACCCTAATAAAAACATTTAAATAATGAATTAAATTAATATATTTTGTTTACTTCACTATAATCAGATAAGTAAGCTTATCGATTCTTTAATATTTTCTCCTTACTTTCTGCCATCAATTAATTTTTAATATAACAAATATTTCTGATTTGTATTAATCATTCTTAATATCCCTCTTTCAACTCATATTAAAATTATTTTCTCTATTTCTAATATATAATTTATTTATCCTTTCTTCAATTTTTTTTATTTCCTTTTGTATTATTTATTTACATCTTCTTGATATTCTTAATATTTTTTATTAGTACTCTTAATCAAGCAAATCCTTTTTGTTAATTAAGCTAATTAATTTAATTTAAAGATTGATTAATTTGGAATATTTTTACATTTTTATATTGGTTGTTAAAACTCAATTATAAATATTATCAAATATCTATTTAATTCTTATTATTTAGTTTTCTTCTTTAATTTTCAATTTAAGTATTCTAAATTGCTAATCAATTGAAAAAGTTATCTGAATATATATTAATGATAATTTATTTTTAGTTAAATGTTTATTCATTTTTATTTTCTATTACTTAAATAATTCTATTTATTTTTTTTACTCATTATTTTTATTTTATTTCAAGTTCTCCAAATTTTATCTCGTTATTCAGTATTTTTATTATTTATTTTAAAATTAAGAATTTAACCTTCATATATTTTTTTATATTTCTGTTTCTTCATAATTTTTTGTTTACCTCCATTTACTCTTATTCTTTTTCTATTCCAATATCAGTTTTCCAAAAATTTTCATAAAATTCATCTATTTAATATACTTGTTATTATATATTTTATTATATAGCTGTTTTTTATTCTTAATAAATTTTATACTTTACTTATTTTCTACATAATAATTGTTATTTCCGACTAAAATAAGTTAAAAATTCCAAAATAAAAAAAATTGATTAAAGTTCAAAAGTTAGTATTTACTTTAAATTCTTAATATCTATTAAATAATAAATAAGTAAATCTTTCTCATTAAAGTAACTTTTTAAATAGTTATTAGAAGTTCACTAAGAATAATTAAAGAAATTTAATGAGTCTTATTATAATGAAAATTTATATAATTTATAAAAAAAAAAAAATATGTTTTTAATATTAAATTAGAAATTCAGATTCACAATTTAAAAACTTATAAAGTTAAATTTTTAAATATTTATTGAATTTGAATTAAAAAAATATTCTGATAAAATTATAAAAATCATATAAAATTAATAATTATAAAAATGAAATATCAAAAACATATTTTAAGTATAATAAAATAAATATAAATTTTAGTTTTAATTTTTATTTGTATATTTATTAATATGTTTTCAAAATTAATAAAATTTATTATTTATTTTTTAGATTTATAAATTAGTATTTGAATTATAGAATTTATTTCTTTTATATGAATATTATTTTTTAATTCTATTATTTTTGAAAAAAAAATTTAAATTTGTATTTCAATACTAAAATTAAATTATAATTCTAAAAATAATTATTAAATATTCCTAATGTATATTATAAAATATATAAATAAATAATTAAAATATTAAAATTTATTTTATATAAAATTAAATAAATAAAATCTTAAATTTCCAAAGTATACAATCAACATTAATATAATATATATTATTATAATAATCAATATATTATACAACAGGCACTCTGATTTTTCTTCATTTTCTAATTAAATATAAATAATAATATTAACCTCAATTTCTTTGTCTTTCTCTATAATTACTCTATCTTTAAGAGATAAATCTTGTTTTAACTATAATACTATTTCTTCATTTTATACTTTCAACTAGTTCAAAGAAGTTATTTATTTTTTTAATTTAGTAATGTCTTCATTATTACTAGAGGCAGGAATTTAACTAAGTTATTATTCCAACTATTAAATTTGACTTTGAAAACTTGAGCTTTATTTTTTTAAAAAATCATTTTGTTTCTATTAATCCTAAATTTCTTTTTTTAAACCATTAATTTCAATATCATTTGTTGAATTATTAACTCTATATATTTTAATATATATTTTACTTGACAGTTTATAATATCTGTTTGTAAGTAAAAGGAGTTAATTTTTATAAGAATTAAGTCAATATTTGTAAGTTTTTACTTCCTTAACTTTATTTAGTATAAATTTTCATTATTTCATTAAAATCTTCATAAAAAATATCAAGATTTTCAGCTTAATATTAATTTTTATTAAGTTTATTTTTAAATTCTTTGGTGATTTTATTGATAAGTTCCTCACAAACCCTAAAAATTAATAATAAAAAATGAATAAAATTACTTAGCAGAAGTTTAATCATTAATTGAAACAGTTTTAGTTTCAGATTAATGTATAAATTAATTCAATTCATGAAAATATCTTGAATAATATTTAGATTTAACTTAATCTAACAAACTCTATTGATAATAATTAAGAATAGAATTCCTAATAGAATTAAGGAGCTAAAACAACTATGACTCAGAATAAGTTTGATCAAGATTAATCTATTAAGCTAACATTTATTAATAATTATAAAGAGCCTGATCATAAACCTCCTAACACTACTACTATTAAATATAATCCCAAGCAGTATCAATATTAGGAACTCCGCCATCATTAATCAACTCTACATAACTCTAACACATACTATAAAACATCTCAGCATTAAGAAACACATTGTTTAACTATTTAGCTTCACACTTCTATACAATAATTTCCTTTAATCCCTCAACTTATTTTATAAACTCCTTTCTCAACCTATGAGTAGGTAAACTATTCAGTTATTTTAAATCACTCTCATCAATAACTGGTCTAACCATTGTTACACATTCTCGATCACTAAAAAAAGATAATAGACATTCTCGGATTTATTTATTTTGATCACTACTATTGTGGTATGATGATTCATCCACTAGACATTGTTCCATGTATGTATTTGGATCTAGTATTTGTCCAGTTTAGTCTTTCATTTCTAGAACAAAGTCTCGTAATAACCAAATGAATTTAGGAGTGTAATTATTTAGAGAGTTTTATTATGATGTTAGGATGTTTTTAGAAAGAGTTGTTGTTAATTATAATTAAGCAATTGATGTTTCGTTTATGCAACCTACTGTATTGAATACGAATACTGTGCTCATTAGAATTGATAAAGCAAATATCTTTGCATCATGATTTTTGTTCTTCTCAAGAGAGTTGCTTCCTTTTAGGCAATTTATAATCAAATAATATATTAAATAATCAGTAATAATTTAATATTGCTTTACAAATACAATAATATCATTTAAATATATAACACTATAATAATTATTATAATAAATATTAAATAACATTACCTTCACTATCCATGAAGAAAATAACTGTATTAGTATTTTACTCCAAAACTGGTTCAGACCACATCCACAATCCTTAAGTACAAGCTTAAGTCGAACTCTCTACATTAAATCCTCTTCCCTTTATATCTAAAAGCTAGTTCAATATAAAACTCTTACCAGTTCTGTATTAACCAGCAATACACGCAAATCCTATTTTGTATTCATTATATTTTTTTAACAAATCCAATAATTCTTAATTTAATTTAAATTTTCCTTTCTCGTCCAACTCTATTATCTATATTGCCCGCGACTTTTCTTCATCCAAATTTATTTTATTTATTTAAACTTTCTTATACTTTTTTGTTTTCACTTTTTTTTATATAGTACTTGTTGTAAAATTTATTTATTATTAAGTTTATTAAAGAATAATAGTCTATTAATGCTATTGTATGGGCTAATACTATTGAGGAGGCATTTATTATTATAATATGCTTGGTTAATTTTATTGAATTTAGAGTATTTATTATATTGGCTATTTATCTTATATTTTTTCATTAATACTATTAAAATTTGGTTATTTTGATTATCTTATTACTATATTAACATCATTATCCTTTTCATTAAAATTTATTCTACTCTCTTCACTCTCGTCAAACTACTCTTCAAAAAAATTATCCTTTTCTTTTTTTATTAATTCCTATATCCCATTTTGATATTAATTATTTTATTATTAAAAGCTTTTTTAATTATTATCTTCTTATTTAATTAAAGATTCTTCAAATTATAAATTTTTTAAGCCAAGTTTTTAGTTTATATTAGAGTAATTTGGTTAGAAATTTGATTAGATAATATTGAAATTACTGTCATAAGTAGGTTTCTTAAAATAATCCAACTACTAATGATCTATAGTTACTCTACCAGCCATTATATTTAAATATTCTAATTTAAATGTTTTTTATATATTTAAAATAATCCTTGAAATTAAAATAGAATTTATTATCTTCATAAAATATAAAAATATAATTATTTATCGATATATTTTATCAGACTAATACTTTTTTCTTTTTAATTAGTTAAATTTTTGAATTATACTTATAATTTTTAAAAGAATTTTAATTAGTTTATAAACTCTCTTAATTTTTCCTTAAAATTTTGAATGCATCTCTGTTTCCAACTGGTTTAACTTTATATATTCTTACTATCCAATTTTCACTTGTAAAAGCTTCTTCAAAATATTTCAATTAAATATTTTTTTCCTAATTTAATTTTAATAAATTATAATTATAATAAATTGATAAAAAAATAATGATATTATATAATATTAGTAATAAATATATTACCCCTACTACCTACTACCTAACAGTATCATAACCAGATTCTTTTCCATAAGCAGTCTATTGCTATCCAAATCTATAATAACTCAATCTATACATAAGACTATTTCTCATAGTATCTGAAGCATAATTATCTATCCTATAATGACCTTTACTAAAATAATGTTCCTCCTTAACCCAAGGATAAACTCCTCCAGCGATTCTAATCATCCACAAGAACTTATTAATATCATCTCCAGAATAATAACTCTAACCTCCGAAAATGACTAATACATAATCAACATCTAACTTTTAACAAATAGTATAAGCATCATCTTCATTAGAGGACATAGCTAAACCAACGGTAGCAATATGAGTGTTATTCCAAGTATTATTGTCAACCATAACCGTCCTATTACTAAGACCTGTTATTTAATAACCGTAATCCCACCAACTCATAATCTTAGCATCTGTGGCAGTATTAGTCCTTAACCAATAATATGCTTCCCTATAATCATCTATTATTACTCTTTATCCAAACCTCCCTCTACTACTCAGAATTATCGATGGAGAAGAATAAGCTTCAATTCCTGCATAATTAGAATGCACTATGTACTTAGTGCTTATCATACATAGAGCTATTAATCCTAAGAAACTTAATAGGATATTTATTTTCTTAGGTTTATTTTTGAAAGTTATACTTAACCTTATAGACTTAGTTAACCTTCTAGTCAGATTAGAAATACCAATACTTCCCATTACAGCCACTGCAGGTGCTAATACTAATAATAATCTGACCATTACAGAAGCAAAATACACAGCTAATACTACATAAAGACTGCAGAATATCTTGCCAAGGTTTGGTTTCTTAGCAGCATAATATAATCCAACTGGAGATAATACTAACAAATAATGTAGATCAAAGAAATAGCTTGACCATGTAGTAGCTTAATGTTCACTCACACTTGCTATTATAGGAATGTATTTTTTAGCATATGTTGGGTCTAATAATGTCATGCTTCTACCACTCCATTTGCTTTTCCCACTCATCACCAGATAACCAAACACTATCAATAAACCAATCAGCATTATACTAAATATTATCTTCAACAATGCATTAAATGATTCTTTGCTAATGAATCTCTTAATGAATTAAGTTAGATAGTATACATTTATGAAAATAAACACTCCATGAGATGCCAAATGTTCACTAGAATGAATAGCCTAAAAACCAACAAAAGGAATCTACAATGCCAACAAAGTTCCTAAAATATAAAATACAGAATAAGCCACATAAAGATTAGTAGTCATCAAATCCATTATAAAGGCAAAAAGAACAAAAATAGGAATAATATTGATAATAAAAGCATAACCACCCCAAGCACTTACCATATAGAAATAAGCTAATGTTGAGAACGCAGCCCATAAAAGACTGCCAGTATCAACAGCCTTCAAAAAGACATAGAAAGTGAATACTAAAGCAAAGATACTAACAGCCTCATTATCATAACTACCAGCGACACTTCTACTCATATAACTAGGAACAATACTCATGAAGAGTGCAGCATAAAGTCCGCCCTCACTCCTCTTAGTAACCAAACTAGTAAGAAGATAAGTACTAATGGCAGTGAAAGCAGCAAACACTGGAGCCATAAATACACACACATTCCTTATATCAACTGGTAAGGACATTTTATGTAAAATGTTATACACCACATGTGAGGTTGTCATTAAACCTGGATATACTGTACCTCCTACTGATCGTCCTAGAGGATACCATGATTCACTGTCAAACCAATTCCATAAACCGTAAATTCCTTCTTTAACTAAGTATTACGTAGTCCTGTAATTGAACCAAGGATCAAATTCATGGATTATGCTCTCGTATCTTATCACACTGAATACTCGCACAAGAAATGCAATTAGGCTTATCATCACCAGAATACTCATGTTTATTGCCGGAGCCCATTTTATAAATAAACTATCTATACTTTTCAATACCATTCTTTTTTTATATTATCTTATATTTATTATTTATTTTTATATCTCTCTATTTATATTCTTTATAAACTATATCTATTATATTCTATTTTAACAATAATTTCATATTTATTATAAATTTTATTATTAATTAACCTACACCATTTTCTTTAATTCTAATCATAATATCTTATTTATAAATATCTTTTCCTTTGTAAAATTAATTTTTAATTATTAAATAATTCAAAAAATCTAATTAAAGTAAAATAATATTAAATATAAATTAGAAGAATCAAATATATTTTATAGATAAAACAAAATAATTAAATTGCAACTTTAGAAAATTCATATGAGTATTAGTAATTTACATTATAATTTTCGTTTATTAAAATAAATATAATATAAAGAAATATTATAAATATTAGAAATATATTAGTATATATTATAAATCTTAATAGAATATAAGACCAATAATTTATATATATATAATAATAGTTATGATTTGAATAATAAGATTCATAAATTTATAATCATTTTTCAAATTATATCAAACACCCAATATTAGATGATGACTCAAATGCAAAAATTAGAAACTTTCCATCTCTAAAATCAGTAAAATAACTTAAATTTATATATTGATAATCTATACCTAATCTTTTATTTTATTTTATTCAGTAATTTTTAACTTTAAATTTATATTTACAATAAATATATTTTACACTCTTATTAAGTTATAAAAGTTATTAAAACTTACAATTCAATTCTATTTAGTTATTTATTTATCATAATTTAATTTATATGATTAAATGATTTAATTTAAATTAAAAAGGATTTATTAAAAAAAATTTACTTTTATTATAAAAATTACAAATAATTTTTATTAATTATTAAATATTAAAAGAAATTCAGACGATGAATAAACCGAACAAGAACTAAATTTAATAAATATGAATAAATAATAATAACAACAAAATATTTAATAATCGAACAAAAAGAAAAAAAAAGGAAGATTGTAAAATATTTCAAGTTATCAAATTGTAGGGGATTAAAAGTTAAGTAGAGAAGAAAAAAAAAATTTGAATGTATTAAGAATTATAGAAAAATAGGAAAAAAATGATATTAATCGGAAAAAAAAAGTGAAAGTAAAATTAATTATAATTTTTAATATTATTAAAATTATATTTATATCATTTATAATAATCAATATTAATTATATCAAATATTATATAATAAAAATATAATTTAAATAGACTGAAGTTTCATCAAATAACACTTAAAATAACAATAACGGAAAAACAAACGGAAATATAAGTTCTACGAATAACTTTGATGATTAAGTTTCTTTATCTGATATGCAATTAATAAAGGATATTGAGGTGAATAAAGATTATGACATGAAAGGATATGATAGTATGTTTTTATTTTTATCAGAATATTAACAAGAAGAAAAACAGAAAGTAAAAAATGATATTGATCTCAGCAATGAAACTTAATTACAATAAATGAAAAACTATTAATTCCAAAAAGTTCAGAAGATTGATAATGAGTTATTCAAAAAAAATTTGTTTTGGAGTATACATATAAGTTAAAAGTTTAAAGAGTAAATTGATAAAATCAATTCAAATCATAATATATAAGATGCTCTAAAGGATTTTGCAGATAAATTCCTTAATAAAAACTACTCCGAACCATTAATTGAACTGAACTTTTAAAATCAATGATTATATTATTTTATATTTACCTTATAAATTATGAAATTAATCATGATTTGACATAATTATTATGAATATAAAAAATACAATTATTTCTATAGATAATTAATATATAATTATTTATAATATAATTAATCGCAAATAAAAGTAGTGAAGAATAATAAATAAATATCTAATATTTAAATGTAGTTGAATGAAGAAGAAAAACAAATAAATATAGAAGAATTAAAAGAATACAACAAAAATATAAAATAAAAAGGAGTTTGTTATTTATCAACAGTAGCAAGTTGTCTGAACGTATAAAGAATTCGAGAATTATTGAGTGATTATTCAGTTGAAAGAATTTATCTAGAACCATTTGGTATCAACAATAATTAATTAAAAATAACTAGATAAAGAAAGCAAAAGTAGTAAGAAAAACAGAAAATACAGATAAGGATGGATCGAATTTACTGACAAAAACATGGCAAAAATTGTAGCATTATCATGCAATGGTCAGAAGATATTCAACAAGAAAAAAGGATAAAATAGTGATGATTTATGGTCAATTAAATATTTGAGCAAGTTCTAATGGGAAGATTTGGGAGCTTAGTAAGTTCAAGACAATAGAACTAGGAAAAATAAATTAATGATGGAGTTAAACAAAGTCAAGAAACAGAAAGAAATTTACATGGAAAATATCGAGAAGAGCAAAAGTATCATGGGAATGTTACACAAGAAATAAAAGAAGGCCAAGGACAATGACAATCATATAGATGTTAAAAGTAAACATATTAAGAAGGACTTTAAGCAAAGAAAGCCATTAGATTGATTACTATATTTAATCATACTTATTTTGCACTGTTAATCACATTATCTTATTATTATTATAACTATTATTGTTATTATTATTATTGTTATTATTATTATTATTAGTGCTATTATTAATAATAGAGTTGAACCTATCGATCTCCTCCTGAATGGCCTAATCCAATTTATGCTTACCCTTATCGACATAGGTATCGACATAAACTCCCTTAGGTTTCTCTTGAATCTGCTGTCTAATATAATTTAACTTCAAAGGCTCCCTTTTAATCCAGTTAGCCTAAATAGGATCCTTGTGCCAATCCTGATAAAACAGTGCATCCTTAAGATCCTGAGCATTGTTAAGAGTCATTCTATTCTGTTCATAATTATAAGGATAAACATATAGATTATTCTCAATCGATGAATTCCCATTAGTATTATGAATGTTATTTTAATCTAGGAAAGGTAAAAAGTACTACTTTTCTTCCAACCATTCCTATTTACTTTCAACTCCTTCCTCCTCCTTTTATTCCTCCTTTTATTCCTCCTTTTCCATCATTTAAATGAATAGTTTCATCTAAAGTATCCATTTCAGAAGTTCTTTTGATATTTCCTTCTTCTCTTTTAGTTCTTGTTTTTATTTTACTATTTTATCCTAAATTAATAATTTTTATTGTTCTAATTAAGTCCGTTTTACCTAATTTATTTCCATTAATTGGCTATTTTATATTTGTTAAATTATTTTTTCTTTTTATTACAATTAATGAACTATTATTTTATCTAATACCTTTATTTCTTCAATTAATTTTTATATTTTATCTAAACAGATTAAAAATAGTTCAATATTAACTAGATCTAATATTTAAACCACTTATTCTTATTCTTATTCAATAAAAGTTTATTTAAATGTTTCTCTATTTTATAATTTCTAATTTTCTTTTTTCTTCAATTCATTTTGAATTATTTCTTTTATATTCTAATAATCTTTATTATCTGGTTTATAATTATCTTTGTAACTTTAGATAAAACCTTATTATAAATTTTAAAATAAAGACTAATCATATTGCATTTTTTTTTAATAAATAGGATTGATTTGAATCTCAATTTGAAACAAAAACAATAAATTAGCAATAACATAATATTTAGATTTGAGATAAGGTTAAATACAAGTGAGCTAAATATCATCAAAAGGGTGTTATTAAGTAAAAAAAGAATCCCATTATTACTAAATGGATTTATAATTATTAGATTATTTATTTTTGTTATTTATTGTGTTTAAATGATCATTATAATTATTATTGTTAGAATTGTTGTTATTATGTGTATTTTTGAAAGTTTAATTCTTGATAGTATCTTAATTATTAAGATACTATTTTAATAACTATGAATAATTATAATCTGAATTATGATGACCAATAGTAGCTCTGAGATTAAAATGAGTAAGTTAATAAGGAACTATAGTTTTGATATTTTCACTCCTTAAATACCTATATTCATGTGAATTAAAGATATAATTCATAATACTTTTCAATTTATTAATATCATTATTCTTCTACACCTAATATTACTACTTCTGAATTTGATTAAACTAACTAAATTCAACCTAATAAATAAGATCATAATTATTAACAATCTCATTTCTTATATCATTGACCATCTATGCCTCCTGAAATATATAATTATTGTTGAATTATCCCACCAACTACTAATTCAAAAATAATACCTTATTATAGCCAGCAATAACTTATTATTATTAACCTATTAGTCTTTCTTATGCTGTTATTAATTTATTAAACCACAAATAACTCACTAAACTCTATTAAGATATTTTCTCATTTTCTTTCTTAATATATTTCTTCTCTTAAATTAATAGTTTATTGAAGTCAATGTGTTATTAACAAATCACATCAATTAGCATTAAATTATTACTTTTTTATACATCAAAAATCACTTCATATTAATTACGAAACTAATATGATTCATTCACCAACCCTCTATTTTCTTTACTAATATACCAATAATACCAACTTTATATTTTACATTATTGACTTATTTCCCGTTTGTTTATTTAAACATTTTTAAATATTCTTATCATGTAATTATCACCTATTAAGCAACTTGCATTTATTATTGTCATACTCTATTCATACGAATTAATGTCTATTTCAAATTCCTTTAATTGTTCACCAAAAGTGCATTGCAACATAAATTACACTATTTCATATTATTTTTCATAATCCAGACTATTTAATTCTATTTTACAATTTAATTTATTCTAAAACCTAATATCTAATATCATCTTATCATCCTTTACAATATGAAATTATTTGAATTCATCTAATATTAATTATAATCCGGTCAATTCTGCTTTTGCCGCCTATTTTATCAATGATACCACTCTCAATTAATCATTGTTAAATAATTATTATAATTCCAAATAATCTTAAGAATTAGGATCAAATTAATTTATATTAATGTTAAATTCATTAATATTCTTATAATTGTACACTCATAAAAGATTCAGCATGTTTTAAAATTTATCTTGTTTTTCTGAATTGAAAATCAGATGAGTTATTTGGATTTGGCCAAATTAATAATGCAAAAAATAGTCCACTAATTATTCTGTTTAAATGTCTGATTTAGAATAATAAACAATATTCTCCATTTTACGAATATTCCCCAATAATTGAATCACATTATCAAACACTTTTATTTCACTTTCCTGTATATTATCTGATTTTTTTTCATATTTAAACAAAGTACTTATTATGTTAATACTATTAATTCCTCCCAATAATAATAATTCACAAGTTCCATTTATCATCATTTATCTGTATTAATCAATTTCTTATTCTTTGATTTCTTCCATTTTAGCAAAATATTCTATTTAATCCATATTCAAACACTTATTAACTCTCTAAAATATTAAATTTTAAATAAATTAGATGAACATAATAATTATATTACATTATCTCATCATATAATAATCATAAAATGAATATTTTATAATAATAATGATGAGATTATAATAGTATTATTACTGTAATAATAGCTAGTTTATTTATAGTGAGTATTTCGATAATGAGCTGTATAAAATGATTAGATATGTTAGGCCTGAAAAGAATAAATACTCTTTGACTCTGCAACAACTAAGGAGCAAATGCTTAAAAGATAGATTAATTAAAGGACTATCAATCAAATATTATGTTGGTTTATTACAAATTATTATTCCTAATCGTAAGTTTTCCAGGCTTAGCTGCAATTATTAACTACAACTCATTTTTCATTAGACTAACAATATTATTAATCTATTGGTTATCTCCTATCTGACATTAATATAAAACTTATTTAAAATTTTCAACTTACAAAGGCTCTTAAATCTTCAATATTATTTTGTAATCGTTTTCCAATAGAGTGTCTATTGTAGCATCTTATAATTTTTTTATTTCCTTTAATATTTCTTTATCTTCTTCTTATATTTATTATATTTCTAAATTATTTATATTTATTTAATTGAAAAAATCATAATTTATGATCGAAATATAGTTTACTCTGAAAAACATTTTAAATTACTTTTATGTTTATTAGATGGCTTCTAATTTTGATTTAGTAAAGTTTATTAATTCACATTATTCTTTAAAATCTTTAGTTATTATTTATAATATTTCATTGCTTTCTTTTTTCTTACTATAATTTATAAGAATAACATAACTTCCATATTAACTTTTTAACTTTTTCTAATATTTTTATTGATAGAATTACTAAAATTCAATTATTTGTTATTCTTTAGTGTTATTGATAAAATTATATTCATCTAACTTTTCATATGCCATAACCTAATAATTACTCTAATTTAGTCTATTGAATAATTAAAATAATTTATTTTCATAAATGTTGATAAAAATAACAATATTTTAAAAATCTAAGTCGTTTTCAGTTAAATTATTGAATTCCCATCAATCATTAATTTATAAAAATATATCTTCTATTAACTTATGACTGCTTTATGGAAAATTACAGTTCATACAATTTGTTTTAATATTACAATAATTCTAATCATATTCAAATTATAAGCATTCCAATAATTCTTGATTTTGTATTCTTTTGTTTTAATTTATTATTTATTTGTTATTATCTTCATTAATAAAAAATATATTAAATTAATCATGTTTTAATTTTATCATATTTTTTATTGTTATTTCTTATTCCTAATTATTTATAGAATTATAATTTTTTAAAATTCTTATTGTTTTATTTATATTTTCATTTAGTTTTCCTCTTAATTTTCCTTGATTATCTATATTATTAATTCCTTTTTCTCTAACAATATCTTCTATTAAATCAACTCCTTCATTAATAAGTTTCTATATTTTTTCAGTTTCATCTTTATTTAAAATATAACTAGCTCATATTTATTAATTATCATTATTTTAACTCTGTAAATTTTTTAACCTCGGAATGTTTTCTATTTTTTCAACTCCTTATTAAAATTTTAATATAAACTCTTATTTTTGTTATTCAGTCATTGTTAAGTTTTGTTATTGATTTGAATTCATTAATATAATCTTATATATACAGATTAATAAATATAAATTAATTTCATGTTGATTAATAATTTTAGTATTTGATTTAGACGTTTTAAATTGAATCTATATTTTCATCTAATTAAAACATCATTTTTAATTCATTCAATTCTTTTTAATATTTTTCCTGTCTTACATTAAAATCTGGAGTGCATTCATCACTGCAATACCAATTTCCATATTAATTAAAGCCGTCGGCAGCTAAAAACTAAATTTGACATTCTTTATTATTACAGCTAAACTTAGTATTTATTTATAATTATTATTTTTTATTATATTTTTACATTAAAACATAACAAAAAATTATCTTTACATTTTTATCTACAAAATTATCTATTTCCAACGCTTATTTATTCTATTAATATTTTAGAAAAACATTGCCAACAGTGTTTTAATTATTATTTTTCTTTAATAATATTTACATTTTTATTTTAAAAATTTTTTTTATCATTATTTTGTTCTATTTTTGGTAAATTATTTATTTTGTTTTACAATCTTATAAATTCTTGATGTTACTATTCAAATATATTTATATCTTCATTATCTATTTTTTATTCAATAGACAATTGATCTTCCTCTTTTTTTATTTCTTAATTATTATTTCTAAATTCTAAAAGTGCTTATTGAAATTCTTTTCTATTTTTATCTTCGTCATATTCCCCTTCAATATTATTATTTATATTTATTCTATTTTATTCAAAAATTTTATTATTCGTACTTTGATCTAATTTATTGCTATTATTATATTCATTATCATAATATAAATATTCTTCATATGTAATAATATCTTAATCTTAAGAGAATTATTAATCTTATGCTTTTTTTTATGTAAAAATTAAATGATCAAACATATCTTCATCATCTAAAGGAATCAATTAATCATTACTTATTTATTTTACTTCTTATTAAGAATATGATTGTAATCCTAAAAAATTAGCTTTTAATTTATCTATTTCTTTCAATATTTTTATCTTGTGTCCGATAGGAATATTATTAGCGGTTAAAAAATTAGAATCAATTTTCATTAAATCTTAATCTGTATTAACATTATTACTAATAAAAACTTAAATATACTACGATAAATTAATTCCTTATAAAAACTATTCTAAATTTTAAAAATTTTATTATTAATATGATTATATCGAGATTTAATTTTATTTTTCTTTAATTTATTGATTATTTAATGTTTAAGTCAAATTATTTTAACTTTATTTTGTATTTTTGTGTTCTTTTAATAATTAAGTATAATCTTTTATTTATTTATTAAATATTTACTATTTATTTTGATTGCTTATTATTCAGTTTAATTCTTCCAACTTTAATAAAATATAAAATATATATTTAATATTTTTTAATAAAAATTAATTATACCCTCCAGAAGATCTGTTAAATTAATCACTTAACATTTATTGCTTTAATTATTACAATTTCTATTCCATTTTTTTTGTTTATTATTCCATTATCACTTAAGGTTTTTAATTAGTATTCGTTTTAATAAGAGTCCTCAATTTACTATTTGTGGGATTATTCTTCATAAATACTTTAATTATTTCAAATTAAGTATATAATAAAATTAAAAATACTTATAATATGTAATTACAAATAATTAAAAATCAAAATATATTTTTTATTTAAATTTATTTAATATTTAATTTGATATTCAATAAATATGAAAAATAAAGAAAGAATTAAAGATAATAAAAAATAAATGTCAACTTCTGGTTTAATTCGATAACATTCCATTTAATATTAAACGAAGTAATAAGAATGAAATAAAAGTTAAGACATAAATAATATATCAATCCAAGAGTTATCTGATAAATATTAATTCTTATAAAATAATATAAAATAATAACAAAACTTTTTAAATAAAAATCGATAGAAAAATTTATATGCTGAAATTTAAAATTGAATAGTTTAATAATCAAATAGAAATATTAGTGGTGAATTTTTGATAAATAAAATAAAATAAAATTTTAATAACAAAAATATTTATGTCGAAAATATTCTAGATAAAGAATTAAGTAAAATAGAATTTTAAAAATACAAATAAAGAAAAATAACGAAATTAAATGAATTAAAGTAGATAATGCAAGATTATTAAAATAATTATAAAGAGCATCAATATATTTAAAATAAAAATTAAATAAATAACAAAATATAAACATTTAAAAAAGGTGTAAATAATCGTATTTTTGATTAAATTAGAAAAGAATAGTCAATAACTCCAAGTTGTTAAGATTATGTTAATTTAGAGTAATGGAATTAAAATTAAATAAAATTAGGAAAAATGCCCAAAGGAACTAGATTTTAATTGGTAAATGTAAATAATAAAGTAGGTCCAGGCTCTTATGATGTTAACAATTCAATAATAAGGTAAATATAACAATTATAAACAAATATTAGTGAAGAAAATAAGAAAAAACAAACAGAATTAAGTAAAAAAATCCAGAAAAAAAAATAACAAGCAATCATTGATAAAAAGCATAAAGAACTAGAAAAAGTAAAAAAGATAAAAGAATAATAAAAAGATTATCACAACCGTCTAAGCCTAGACCTAAAAAAGCAACTAGAAGAAGAAAAAAAGTAAAAAGAAAACCTAAATAATGATAATAATCTAAATCAGAAAGTAATAATAGGGAGCAGCAAATGAAAATTAGAGTATCTTGACCCTTTTGGAGTAATGCCAAACAGCAACAGATCTCCCGGACCTATCTATTGCCACAAAAGTACTTTACTCACAAAAGGCATCAAGTTCATTAAACTGAAAAAGGTCTGCACTTTCGATCAATTAGCCAGTTACTAGTAATATGTTCCAGGTCCAGGCAAGTACAATAATTGATTAAATATATACTATTTATCATTAATATGCTCTCTTTTTGGGCAATACTTCATCCTTCAATTACTGCATGACTAATTTGTTCTTTTAGTGAATAACCAAGTTATCCACTGCCTTTAATGATTTAGCAGGGATATCTTATTAACTTGGCAGTTTCAATTAATGTTTTATTACATCTGAGCTCCATTCATTTTCTACATATTCATCATAAGGAATAGTTTTAGATTTAGTTACAATTTGACCTTTATATGGAAGGAATGCCTAGATTGATATAATAATTATAAAGTATAAATGATATAATAATAACTTAATTAAGAGGATTGGTATTATGATCAATTTAATACTAATGATCTATTAATAATGGATTATAATAAGTCTTCCTTCCCCTTTCTGTTTACTCATCATGTAAAGCCCTTCTCTCTTCCTATAAATATTTATCATCTCCTCCACTCATCTAACTCTCAATAACTACAGGCACAGCATATACATCCTTATGGCTAACTCTCAACTTCATCATCTCCAATGGATTATAATAAGCATCACTATCTTTACCATAAATTCTACCTTTCTATTTATTCCTTATTTCTTCCTATTACTTTATATAATTCTCATCATTCTTTTAAAATTAAAGACTTGCATTTGTACATCCTTTTTAAGAAGGATCATTATCTTCTATTTGGTTATAACTATAAGGCATGTCTTTTGATATTTCGCTTCTTTAATACATTGTTTCTGGGGACATCATTTTGTAATTCCATGGTTCATTATCCACACCTGATTTTCTGCTGCTTTCTAATCCATTTACTATTATGTTTCCATTTTATTTACTTTTTTTCTTACTTTTTTATACTTTTAGTCTTTATCTCTATTTTTATTGTTCTTTTTTATGTTAGTTATAATGATAGCTTATTACTTAAAAAATTGTTATTAATAATATTATTAATTTTAATATATTCTTCATTTATTATTGTTTAATTTTATTATAATCTTAATATAATGATTATTTCTAATATTTTAAACTTATTCTAGTTTTTTATTGGTATATTAATTCCTTCTTTGGAGTCTTTGAGATAAATATAATTTAAAAACTTTTTAGAATGCAAAAAGTGGATGGTATATTGGATAATCAATACTTTTTTATACACAATAATTTTTCCTTTTTTAAAAATATCAATTGGATTATTTTATTATTCGATAAGTTAAATTATTATTTTATTGATATCAATTTTTTTGATTTTTCCTTAACTATTATTAATTTAAAAATTGATATTAATTTTTAATCAATTTAAACCTAAAATATAAAACAAGATAAAGATTAAATGGCAATAATAAGCAAATTATATTTTGATTAAATCTGGAATATAATTAACAAATTGATATAATATAGTAAAATAAATAAAATATTATTAATGACAAAGCAATATATCATAATTTTTATTTTATATAAATAATCATAATTATTAAAAGGAATTAGCTCTTTAATTTGATTATTAAGTGTTCTATAATTTTGAATAATATATTTAAGGATTTGTAGAGTTATTAACACTTGCTTTTAAATTATTTATAATTTTTTAATTAGAATTAGATTGATGATTATTATTATTAAAAGTATTATTAAATGTATTATTCATGTAATTTGTATTAGGATTATTTTAAATATTTGAATTACTATTAAATGTATTATTTTAACTAATATTATTAATATTATTATGATTGTTGTTGTTATTATTATTATTGTTGTTATTATTATTAATATAATATCGATGAGGCTGCAACCTAGAAACACTACTATTAATTAACTATGGAGGTTTCTAATGATAAACAATTTTTGATGGTGAATTATTAATTAAAACAGGAGGTTTATGATAAATAATTTTGGAAGGTGAATGATTTTAAATTACTTAAGGTTTATTATAAACAATTTTGGAAGGAGATTAGTTTATTACTACTGCTGATTTCTAATATATAACTTTAGGAGGAGATTACTTTATCACTGATTGTTTATGGTAAATTATCTTAGATGGAGACTGATTTATTATCCTAGCTTGGTTATTTATTATAACTTTTGAAGTTGATTATGGCCGTGATATTACTATATTAGGCTAATATTAAT
>Ga0315908_10001109_pt1 | contig 20681 bp, 13 predicted proteins | sample LakEriMetagenome_12_FD_203520 | JGI IMG/M metagenome (GOLD analysis project Ga0315908, IMG submission 203520) | Freshwater fungal communities from buoy surface, Lake Erie, Ohio, United States - Buoy 4 MA124 | ecosystem: Environmental > Aquatic > Freshwater > Lake > Lake biofilm | place: USA... | reverse complement strand
AGTGCCTCCCTGCCTTCGCCGTCGCCCCCGAATGCGGCATTTTGCGCGAGGAAACGGTATTCGGGTAGCAACAAGTCGAACCATTGCTGCGTCCTGACTTCCAGAGCCTGCTTGCGGAAAAAGAAATCCAGCGGTTCAGGGCGTTTGTAATCGGTGATGCGATGGATGCCTTCATCGACCGCATAAACAATGATCCGCGATTTTTGACTCGCACGATATCCGACGGTCAGCTTCTGCCCGGGTTTCAACAGCTTGGGAGCCTCGAGCACCACATTGAGCTGTCGTTTCACAGGTTTGATGGAAATCGGTTCGGCGGCATAGCTAAGTGGACTCATCATGATTTCGGCCGAGTCGAGCGAGCGCACGAATGAAACGTTGCAGTAAACCGTGCCCTCCAGACCCTCTGGGATCGGAATCGTCTGCACGCTGGCGGTCGTGTCAGCCTTGAACCACTGCGAATAGAGCACCTTCTCGCGCTCCAGAGTAATCAATCCGGCCCCGGCGTAGGGAGCGACGATCGACACATCCACTTTCGATCCGGCAAGTGCCTCGGACTGCGAAAGTTTGATTGTCAATTCCGCATCGCGGTCGAGACTGCGTTCCTCGTTACCCTTGCCAATAATGTTGTAGGAAATCCTACAAACAACCTCGTCGTTGGCGTTGACAACTTCGAGGAAGAATCGCCCGACTTTGCTGGTGTCGATGTCCATGTTGACATCTCCTGCAGCCCACGAGATATCCTTACGCTCCTCGACAAGCAGATTGCGTTGCTGTGATTCATAAACCATGCTGCCGTTGTCCTGCTTGCGCAGCACCGAAACATATTTGGTCTGGGTGATGCGGTATTTCAATCCCTGCACCGCGATCGATTTCAGATCCGGATCTAGGGCGATGAACTTAACCGCGCAGGCGCTGTCCTTGCCAAGATAATCGAGTTTGCCATCGCTCTTGTAACCGACGACAAAGTCCCACGGGGAAACCAGCAGATGACGGGATTCGCGAACTCCGTGACCGCCATCGGTCTCGAAGGCCTCCAGCTTGACATCGACGCTGATATTCGCTTTGCCGATGTTCGCAAGCGGCAGTGAAATCGCAGCTTTACCATCGACATCGGTTTTCACTTCACCGAGATTGATGACCTTACCAGCGATCGATTCCAGATCGGCAACTGCGTTGAATTCGAAACCGGGCCACTCGCTGAACGAAAATTCCGCGCGACTCAGTTCCATCGTGCCGGTGATCCGGCGATCGGCGGCGACCACTCCGAAGAGATTCTCCAGATCGATCATCGCTTTCATCTCCACCGGTTTGACCCAACCCTTGGGAAGCTCTGGCTCCAGCGCCACTTTCATTTTCAGGCGGTCCGGTCGGAAGTCCTCGATCCGCAGCGCCTTGCGACCCAGCAAAAACGAGGTGGCGTTCATTTCCATGTTCATCACCCAGAGGGAAAGTTCATACACACCCGTGGGTGAGAGTTCCGAGGTTTTTAACTCGCCTTCTAACAATCCATCGCGCTGCAATTTCATCTGCGTCACAGCGACCTGGTTACCTTCGCTATCGCGCAGGGCTGCCTGCAGCGGCAGACCTTCGATCACCGCCTGCCAGTCGCGCCGACGCACCACGGCACCGAAATGGATCGCATCGCCGGGGCGATAGATGCCGCGCTCGCAAAATACCTGCGCTTCCACCGCTTGTGTTCGCGAGTTCAGCACGCCGCCAGTGTCGTAACGTGAGTAATCCAGCGCCGGCAGTTGACCAGGGCGCAGCGGCACGAACGACAGGTCTTCACCGTGCCTAACCAGCACGGCAACCGGTTGTAATTCCTTCGACGTCACTTTCGGTTTGCTCATCGTTGATCGCCCTTCGGCATTGGTCATACCAACTTCTAAGGTGGTGCCATTGCGCGCGAGCAACGTTACTTTTGCATTCGGCACGGGCGTTTGCCCTTTGATGGACATTACAAAAACATCGCGGCTGGCATCGGCATTGGTTTTGATCAGCAGACCAAGGTCGGTGAGCATGACAAACCTCTGGCTTGCCACCTGGCCATCGGACCACTGCAGATCTCCGGCTTTTTTGACATCGGTAAACCAGTCGTCAACCCGGGCCGGAGATCCGTCATGGTTGACAAAGGAAACATCCGCTGCACTTTCATCGATCTGATAATAGTCGGCTCTTTCACCGGATTCATCGTATTCCTCTGGATCGGTCACCCTCGACAAAACTGTGGTGTCGGGCGCATCCTTGAGCCTAACATTGATTTCTTGAACCTGGGTGAAAAACACCCCACGCGAAGGATCGGGGTCGCTGAGGTCGGCTTTGGCGAGCGCCGCACTCATGTCGAATGCCGTGAAGCAGGCATCCCAGTCGTTTTTTTTGTCGATACGGACGATGAACTGCTGGCTGCGTACTAGGCTGTCCTTGCTAAAATTACCACCCAACGTGGGGGAGGAAAAATCGCCGTAATCATTCTGGGTGACCAGATGGTTCAGTTCACCCGCCCTGACCCGACCGAGTGTCACCTTGACGAATTCAATGCCGCGCGATTTGATCTGAATTTTTTTCTCCCCCTGCAAGGCGAGAATATTGCCCTTGCCCGTCCACTCGAGTTCCTTGGGAAAAAGTGGCGTGCCGAGGAGACTGCGGAAATCGTGCTGCAATTCAAAACCGCCGAGACCAGGAAGCCCCTGGCTGATCGAGAGAAACAAGCGTCCGGGTTCGGGAGTGAAAAACTGATAGGCGTGATCGCGGGACAACGGGGATTCGTCTTCCTGAATTACTCGTTCAAGTTTCAATTCAGTAGCCCGTGAGAGCATTTCCGCGCTCACATCGGCTTCGCCCTTTTTATTGGCGATCAACCACTCATTGTCCTTTGCCGTCAGTTTCCACAAATGAATCCTCGACAGCAAATCAGCCGCTTTCAGGTCGAGCGTGGAGGAAAAATTCAGAAACTGCTTTGGTTCGCCCTCAGCATTCTTGACGATGTTTGTCGTGGTATCGGTGAGCGACAGCGCGGAAAACTTGTCGGGCACCAGAGCTTTCGCCACCACTTCGGCTGCCGTGGGTTTCCCACCGCTGCGCGCGAGCAGTCCGGGGCGGACCGTAATTTTCATCTCCACCGACTTGGCGGGGATCGCGATTCTTCCGCTGCGTAAATACCAGAGATTCGGCTGCTTTGCTGCGGTCAGTGTGAACTGCGACTGGCCTGCAACAAACAATCCAGGCGCCTCGCCGAGCGCCTCGAAGGCGATCGACTTGACCAGCGCGTCGTGATCGACAGGAGAACTGGTGCGAAGAGTCGCGGTGAGTTCATGCACTTCCGCTTGGTCCGGCTGGGTATAGAAAATATAGTTTCTGATCTCGACGGTGAGCGGGAGAGTGGAAAATTTAGGCTCCAGAGTGGACAGAACGATCTCCTCGGCAAATTGATTTTTCGCCATCGTTACAGTGTATTCGCTCCCGGCCTGCCATTCTTCGGTGGGTTGGAAAACAAGCGACTTTTCACTGGACCAGCGCCAGCTTCCCGCGATCGAAGGTTTTAGGGCAATACCCGACTCCACAACCTTGCCGATTTTTTCCAATGGTGCTGCGGGTGCGCTGAAGTTGATCGCAACATTGCCGTAGAACGTTTTGTCCTTCTCCCATCGAGTGGCGGGAGGGGCGGTGACGGTCACCTCGACCTTACGGATTTCGACGAGCTGTCGTTCCCGCGGCTGGTGCATCAGCCACCAGTTCTGCCATTGCTGGTATCCAAAAAAGCCCAGCAGCGTCATCACTGCCAGGCCTCCGATCAGTCGCGGCCGTTTGATCAGCAACTGCGATGTTTTCCCTGAAATCCAGCACATCCAAGGAGGAGGCTGCCATTTTCCGATCAGGGCACTCAAGCAGAGCGCCAGGAAACGGAATGATTTTGTTACGATACTAACTAATTCTTTACCACAATCCGCCAGTTTTTGTTTCATATATGAGATGAGTAAATCATCTCAGGCACACATAACTGGAGGGATCGCAGGTTCTTTCAGAAAGCTCATCAAAAAAAAAAGATTTTTCGGACGACACCCTGGAAGCTTTTTTTTTGCCTTATGGATTAAAAATCATTCACTTGCTCATTCATTTTGAAGGCCGCCATCATGGTTTCCCCTCTAATTTGGCAATACGCCCAACACAATTGTGCCATTTCCCACTTGCTGAAAACCGGCTTCTGGATCATCCTCCTCGCATGCAAACGGTCTCTAACCAACTTCGCTCGTTTTTGCAGTACTACGCGGTGCAATTGATCGAACATCCCGAGCAGGCACAATTGCGCGTGGCGGAACTGGGGCCGAACCGCCTCCGCTTTCGCCTGATTCTCAATTCGAGCGACGTCGCCCTGCTGATCGGCCGCAATGGCTTCACTGCCTCGACGATCCGCAGTGTGATGAAAGCTTCTGCCGACCGCTCGAATGTGCAGTTCACCCTGCAAATCCATTCGCACGAGGAAGAAGCGGAGCGCGCCGCCAGAGAAGGAAATTGACCTCCCACTGGTCTAAGCCAGAGGGAACCACGGCGGAAAAGAATTGACTCACTAGGATGGACTGGTAGCTTCCATGACGTAACACAAAATGGAAGGTGAAGTGGAGAACGGACTATTGCATACCGAAAAAATTCTTGCAGATCGGAAAACGTTTTACATCGATCTCAAGGAAAATGCGCGGGGCAGAGTTGTGAAAATCACTGAAGACGTGAGTGGCAATCGCGACACCATCATGGTGCCTGTGGAAATCCTCGATGATTTCATCCACGCGCTCCAGGACGTGAAGGCCGCCTCCGATCAATTATGATCCACCGGATCTCAACTCCATTTCTATGAATACTCCCGCCTCCGTCACTGTCGCCCGCTTTACTTACCTGCTGATTTGCGAGTTGCTGGCGGTAACCGTTTCACTGACCTATTCCGATATAATCCCGCTCCCCCTTGGCCTGCTAGGTGGGTTGTTGATCGCTGGATTTTTCATTCTGATCGAGACCACCTTGAAGGGCTTCACCCTGCGCGGGTTTTCCACGGCGACATTCGGCCTGGCGGTAGGTTTATTCTGCGCCTGGTTGCTGACCCGCGTGGACCTCGCTGACCTGATGGCCAAAATGATCAAGGAAAGCGCGCCGCGCACGATGGACACATTGGAGCTGAAGGAGCTGGAAGAAGCCGTCAATAAGGCGATTAATGTGACACTCTATGCGAGCCTCGGATTTCTCGGTGCTGTCATCGCCCTGCGAAGCAACCGCGATGATTTCGCCTTCATTATTCCCTTCGTGCGCTTCCGCCAAGAGGGAACCCAGGGCCGACCGGTGGTGCTTGATGCGGAGGCGGTGATGGACAGCCGTGTGATCAATATCGCCCATGCGGGATTTTTGGGTGGCCGACTCATCGTGCCTCGCTTTGTTCTGCTGGAACTCCAATCGCTCGCGGCCTCACCGACTCTTGCCCACCGCCAGCGCGGTCAGCGGGGGCTCGATGTTCTCGAGCAAATGCAAAGCGATCCCGCAACGCAAGTGGCGATTCATGAGTCAGGCGTCGAATCGGGCGAGCAAAGCCTGCATGCCCGCTTAATAGAAATTACCAAGCTGCTCGATGCCCGACTGCTCACCAATGAAGACAACCTCGCCAAGGTCGCGCGACTTCAGGGAGTTTCGGTGCTCAATCTGCACGAACTCACCGACGCCCTGAAACCATCGATCGTCGTCGGCGAAAAAATGCGCCTCGCGCTGGTGCGTCCAGGCAAGGATGATCACCAGGCGGTGGGCTACCTGAGCGACGGCACGATGATTGTCGTCAATCACGCATCCCAACTGATGGGGTCAACTCAAACGGTTCACGTGATCAGCACGCTGCAAACTTCCAACGGACAGATGGTTTTCGCCGAGCTGGAAGGAGCTTAGAGTTTCCCGTCGCCATTCTTTTTCTGAATAACACAGTAAATCAGTTTGCCGACCATGGACGACCTATTTTCCCGCAGCAGTCAAATCGATCCTGAACAGCGCATCACGCAGTTGCGACGTGAACTCGCGCGTCACGACGAGCTTTACTATCGCCAGGCGAGACCGGAAATTTCCGATCCGGAATACGACGTGTTATTCCGCGAGCTGGAGACACTGGAAAAGAACTATCCACAGTTTGAAGATGCCAACTCGCCAACCCGAAGGGTCGGAGGTGGTCCATTGAAAGCGTTCACGCAGGTTCAACACCTTGCACCAATGCTCAGCATCGATGATGTTTTTGAATGGTCTGAAAAAATCCTTAGTGATATTAAATTCTGGATGGTGTCACTTGAATCAGCCAAATCAACTGATGATCGGCAGAAAATTCTAAAAGATGTGCCGTCAGAATTACAAGACAAGGTGAAGCTTGTATTAAAAAATATTTCTGAAAACAATCTTTCGTTTAATCGCCCCGAACACGAACTCATTGAATTTTATAGTCGCCTCTGTAAAAATCTTTCGAGGGAAAATGTGGCGGTCACCATCGAACCGAAGATCGACGGCGTCGCGGTCACGCTGGTCTATCGGAACGGGATCCTCGACTATGCAGCCACCCGTGGTGACGGCAGCACCGGCGATGATGTCACCCAAAACGTCCGCACCATCCGCAACATCCCCACCGTTCTCACAGGAGAATATATCCCGAGCTTGCTAGAAGTGCGCGGCGAAGTTTTCATGCCCAACGAGGCCTTTGCGGCAATGAATACCGAACGAGATGATGCTGGGTTGCCGGTCTTTGCCAATCCGCGCAATGCCAGTGCGGGCACCTTGAAACAACTCGACCCGAAGATTGTAGCACAACGACCGCTGGCATTTCTCGCCCACGGTCTCGGTGCCTACGATGGTCCGCCGCTCGATACTGAACATCAATTTCATCAATTACTCGATGACATTTGCATCCCCCGCAACCAACCAGTCACCACCGCTGAAAATCTCGACCAAGTCCTCACCGCCGTCGCACACATTAACCAGCACCGCCACGCCCTTGGCTACGCGACCGACGGCGCGGTCGTCAAGGTGCTTGACCGTAGCAAGCGCGAGCAACTCGGCTACACATCACGCGCTCCGCGCTGGGCCGCCGCCTACAAGTTCCTGCCGGAACAGCAGGAAACCGTGCTAACCGCTGTGACCGTACAGGTCGGCCGCACTGGTGTGCTCACCCCGGTTGCCCAACTGGAACCAGTGCTCGTTTCGGGATCCACCGTTTCCCGAGCCACTCTGCACAATCAGGATGAAATTTCCAAAAAGGACATTCGAATTGGTTCAACAGTCTTGATCGAAAAAGCCGGTGAAATTATTCCCGCCGTAGTAAAAGTTATTCGCCACGCACCGGGCTCGTCCGCATTTTTTCTCTACGATCACGTCGGCGGAAAATGCCCTTCCTGCGGTGGCGCGATCAGTCAAGAAGAGGGATTCGTCGCCTGGCGCTGCACTAATTTCCAATGCCCCGCTCAGGCGGTGACCAGAATCACCCACTTTGCCTCCCGCAAGGCACTCGACATCGCTTCGCTTGGCGAATCGGTCGCGGAAGCGCTGGTGGCTCATCGACTATGCTGCGGTCCGCTCGACTTGTTTGATCTCACTCTCGAGCAACTCGGCCCTCTGAATCTTGGAAGCGAAGATGAGCCGCGCCGCTTCGGCGAAAAAAATGCGCGCAAACTACTGGAAGCCCTGCAAGCAGCCCGCAGCAAGCCACTGAGCCGCTGGATTTACGCAATGGGAATTCGCCAGATCGGCGAGGGCGCCGCTAAGGAATTATCGAGACTTCACCGCGACCTTCGCGAATTGGCTCACTCTCCGATTCTGGAAGAGTTGCGGCGCGATAAAAGTGCGACAGCGAAAAAGAAAAATGCCCTGCTCATTCCCCACGCGATCTCCGGCGATATAGCCACCGTTGCGGCAGAAAGCATTCTCGCTTTCTTTGAATCCGCAGCAGGAAAAAATGTGCTTTCGCAGTTTTTCACTCATCATCTCGATCCACAATCGGACAACTATCGACCCATCCCCAGCGATGTTGATCTTGCAGCTCTTCCCCTATCAGGAAAAACTTTCGTCATCACCGGCACGCTGACGCAGCCGCGCGACGAATTCAGAAGCCTGATCGAGGCCAAGGGCGGCAAGGTCAGTGGCAGCATTTCCGCGAGCACCCACTACCTCCTGAGTGGCGAAGGTGGAGGCTCGAAGCGTGACAAGGCGATTGAACTCGGTGTGCCAGTGATCAACGAAGCCCAATTGCGAGAATTGTTAGGCTGAGCAGTCGCCAGTTGCTGATCTACTCCGCGGATTTCGCTTTGGCTTCGTGCTTGTCATGTAGGCGCTGCCAAAAATCCTTCCAATAGTTGTCGTAATAATCCTGCGCGGCGAGATCGATGGACTCCAACTTTTTCACCACCGGTGCCGCGGCAGGTTTGTAGCCTTTCAGATGGCCGGTGCCAGAGCGTTCACGAGGTGAAACAAATCTCCAGGGAGTGTCGCCAAGAACATCCTCGCACAGCTTCGCCAGTTCGGGGTCGTAGGTTTTCAACTGCTCACGGGTGTGAATGTGGTTGTGGTCGTGGTCCATGGTACGATTGGTGTCGTACCAATCCTGAACCCCCTCCGCCCAATATTCGGCGCGATTGCCGGCAGCATAACACTGCTTCGGCCCACTGAAGACGATCAGCACCTTGTCGTTCTTCGTTACCTTGGCATCAGCCTTGACTGTTTTTTCATTGACGAGAACATCGCCGCCATCAAGGCACTTTTTCAGGAACTCCTCGGTTTGATCGGGAAAGGACTTGACCAAAGCCTCCAGCAGGCTGACCGGTGTTTCACTGGTCACACGGCGGAATTTCTGCGCGGCATAACCGTCATTGTAAATTCCTTTATCTTTGGCATTTTTGAAAACTTTGTCCAATCGCTCATGGAGTTCCTTGTCGAAGCCTGTGCCGTCGATCACATGACCGAATTCATGTATCAAAATGCTCTCAATCTGCATCCCGCCCTCATATTCCATCACATCCTCCTCCGAGAAAAGAACCGTCGGACGATCATCTTTGGTGGTCAGGAAACCGCGGTTGCGCCAGTTGTAGAAGTCTAGCTCCTTACCGGTTTTATCGGAAGGAAATTGGGGAACATTGGATACCAACTCGTCATGCCCAACCAACACGCACAGCACTTTTTTTTCACGAATGCGGCGTGCGACATCCTTGTTGATGTTGCTCATCACCTTATCGAACAAATATGCCGCCTCGTGGTGCGTGACATCGGGAACCTTGTCCGATGTGGCAATCAGAATGTCCTGAACCAGCGTGCACTTTTTATAAAATGCCTGGTCTAGTTTGTATTCTTTCGCCAATTTGGCTGACAATGGCACGACATGAAATGCCGATTCATCGCCGTTAACAGGAGACAATATGCAGAGTCCGCAAAGACCAAGAAGTGTAATCAAGCGGATGGATGTATTTGATGTCATGGTAACATTGTAAGCTTGTGTGTTGCCAAAATGGGAGAAAAATTATTCCAAGCGGGCACTGAAGCGGAAATAGGTTCGTGGCGGCCCCAACGGCAGGCTGGCGCTGATGGATTGACCGGCACCGACGATATCGACATAGCCAGCCACATTCTGCCATGCGTCTTGATCCGCGATGTTGGTGCTTTTTTGAAGTGTGTATTTCCTTGTTCGCCCCTCATATCCATTTCCAACGGCACAGCGCGCAAGAAAACTGAGATTGAATTGACTACTTGGGACAGAAGTGCCGATCAAAATAGGCGGTGTGAATACCTTGGGGTCGGTTCCGAAGGTGTATTACGCCATATAATCGAAACCATCGCCATCGCGGTCATCCCCATCGTCAGCGAGTCCGCCGTTGATTTCAGCGACGGAGAAATGCGCGCTCCTCTAGGAGGCTACTGTCTCCGCAGCAGCATGAATCGTGGCAAAATTGCAATGGTTGAGCGTGATTAAATAGTTGCCAGAGGTCGCCGGATTACCTGCGCCAACTGCGGTGATCAAAATTTGCCGATCTTGGTTTGCCTGCAAACCCTCCTGCCCCATATTTGCCGGGCCCCGATGCATCCATCCGCGCAGTCCTGTAGGACCAAGATTGAAGCTCTCCGTATGAAGTGGTGAGGAGTTGTCATCCGCTTTAAACGCCGCGATCACCCCCACTACAATCAAGTCCGGCTTGGGCTAATAAGCATGGAGACTGCTGATCAAGGCCAGCGGCATCAACAGAGCAAGCAATCAACCTGAAATCATCATAATCGGGGGATTTATCATTCGAAAATTAAGTGAATCAGGTAAAAAATATGAAGTATAATTAACGCTAACGAGCTAGGGATAATTTTGACAGCTGGGTGCTCGATTATGCTAGGAAATCGGCCAATCAATATTTGATTGAGCCAGGTTAGCCGTGATGAGTAAAACCGCATAATCGGCTACCCCAAGACCTAACCGCTAATAAAATTCTTTGTCAAATCTGCTATAATTGACAGAATTCGAATAATTCTAAAATGCCCAAATTCCTCAATGATATCTACCTCCTCAGCAGTTTAATCTGTTGGAAGTTTGGCCAGCTTTCTTTTCCCTGGATTGCCGCCTTGCACGGGCTCTAGGTAAACCAATCGGAAGCAATGGATAAACAGCATCCCAGCGTCCAGTCAATAGGGACGGTTGCCGGCTGCATTTTGCACCGGGAACCAATTTGCCACCCTGGTAGTAATTCCGGGGCACAGACGAGGGATGTCGGACCGGTTACTTGCTCGCTTTGTCGAAGAGTTCACCGACCTTATCCCAGTTCACCACGCTCCAAAACGCGGCGATGTAATCCGGACGACGGTTTTGATAGTTCAGATAGTAGGCATGCTCCCAGACGTCGAGCCCGAGAATCGGCGAACTGCCGCAGCAGCCTGCGGCGGAGCCCATCAGCGGATTGTCCTGATTCGGCGTGGACGTGACTGCAAGCGAGCCATCAGCCTTGACAACCAACCAGGCCCAGCCGGAACCGAACCGGGTGGCACCGGCTTTGGCGAAGGCTTCCTTGAAGGCATCAAAAGATCCAAATGCCTTGTCGATCGACGCAGCAAGCTTTTCGGAAGGGGCTTTTGCACCGCCGGGGGCGATGATTTCCCAAAAATGACTGTGATTGACGTGGCCGCCGCCATTGTTGCGAACCGCAGCGCGGATGTCTTCAGGCACGGCATTGAGATCAACAATCAGTTCCAGAGCACTCTTCTCCGCCAATTCTGGCTTAGTAGCGACAGCATTGTTGAGATTGGTGATATACGCCTGATGATGTTTGCTGTGGTGAATTTCCATCGTCCGCGCATCGATGTGCGGCTCCAGTGCGTTGTAATCGTATCCTAAAGCGGGTAATGTTGATTGTGCCATAATGTATGTGCTGTCTGCCAGCGGAGGAATCATCGCTCTGATTTGCCCTTACGCAAGCATAGAATCGCAGGCAGTTCAATTCGCATCGACTAGTCCGCGATATCATGGTTTTTAGGGAAAATGTCCTGCGCGACAGCCTCCGGGAACATCCTCCCCACCCCGCCGATACGAAGCGCCCGCACCATGAGTCTCTTGTGGCGTGATCTGATTCTCAAAGTCCGGGATGCCGATCCAGTCCATTACCCGTGCTGCAAAGCCCCATGAAAATCGCCGGTGCCGTCAAGCGCCCCGAGCAAATCGAATTCTTCCTCCGTCTCCACAGCCTTTGAGAGGGCATCATCCAGCTCCTTAGGCCGCCACCGCCGCCATTCGATATCGACATAACGGGGCTGTCGAGCCGCCCTGACAAGCGATCAAGTAATCGATTCCCGACATCGAGCCAGAGCTCGGCTCGCTCAACCGTCACCTGAAGCCCAGTGAACCTAACCCAGACTGGTTCGACAAAACTCAAGCGTGTAAAGCACCTGAAACCCTCTTGGACGACGGTCGCATCTTGGTTCTCGAATAGACCAGAAAGAGACGCGCGGGCGTCCCGCATGTTTTACAATCCGAAAAATAGCAGCCATTAGAAACCTTAACCAAGCGTTCTGGAGATCTACTCTTGCGTAGGCTGAAAACCGCCGTAAACTCCTGCAAATGGCCTCTGTAGCACACTCCTCATTTCAGAATTTCAGCTTTACCCAAAGCTGCCCTTTTCCCCGCTCTTCTAAACCCTCGTTTTCTTGACCATGCACACCAACCCTAAAAGCAAATTTCTAGCAAACCGTCCTCTCGTGATACCGGCCACCTCTCCACGGATCTCATAACCAAGCAAGCGATTCTCCCTGCTTCCTTATTCTTTTTGTTCACTATGAAACGCAGATTCCATTTCACGGTGACACTGCTCCTCGCTCTCACGGCTGTTCATGCCCAAATCCCAAATCCCAAAGACGCTCCCAAGGCGAAGACGCCGGAGCAAAGCGCGGCAGCCTTCAAGCTGCCAGACGGCTTCCGCATGGAAGTCGCCGCTAGCGAGCCGCTCATCGCGTCGCCATCGGCGGTATGCTGGGATGAGCGCGGGCGAATGTTCGTAAGCGAATTGCACGGCTACAACCTCGCTGGCCAGCTCGACATCGAGGAGCTCAACAAGTCCGGGAAGCTCGACACGCAAGTGCGGCGTGTCCAGGCGGACGAGAAATTCCAACGCGCGGCAAAGGCCGGCATGTTCGGCGTGGTCAAAATGCTGCGCGATACAAACGGGGATGGACGGATGGACGTGGCCGAGGTCTGGGCTGCTAACCTGCCTCCCGCCTACGGCCTCGTGCCCGTGCGCGGCGGCGTCATCGTGGCGTGCGCACCGGACATCATGTTCCTCGCCGACCGCGACGGCGATGGTGTGGCCGAGGTGCGCGAAAAAATATTCACCGGCTTTCCCACCGGCGAACTCGAACGCGGTATCAATGCCCCGCAATGGGGCGCAGATGGTTGGATTTATTTCGGGCGCGGCTGGGGCGGCGGGAAAATCACCGGGCCGCATCTGCCCGCACCCGTACAATTGCCTGGCTCCGACTTCCGTATTCGAGCGGACGGCAGCGCGATTGAACCTGCCACCGGCAGCACGCATACGTTTGGCTTTGCGATGACCGATGCTGGGGACCGCTTCACCGCTACCACGACGATTCCCGGCATCTACATCGCGCCGTTGCCGTGGCGCTATCTCGCGCGCAATCCCGACGCGGCCACGCCGTCGCTCGAGGCGGCGACTGGGGACAGGCACGCCTACTCGATCTCGAAGCCACATCCGTGGCGGCAGAGGCGCGCCGATGACCCAGCGTATTTCAAATACTATAATTCGCGTTACGGCGCGGCGGAGAGCGAGGCCGACGGCTGGTTCACCGCCGCCTGCGGGCCTATGATTTACCAAGACCACACCTTACCGGGATTGCATGGACAATATTTCGTCTGCGAGCCGTCGGGCAATCTCATCCATCGCGCGCTCATTCAAACAGACGGCTCGGCGTTGAAACTACATCGCGCGCCCGGGGAAGATAAGACCGAGTTCGCAGCCACTAGCGACCAGTGGTGTCACCCGATGAACCTCACCCATGGGCCAGACGGCTCCATTTGGATAACGGACTACTACCGCGAAATCATCGAAGATTACTCGGCCATCCCGCGCCATCTCCAGCAGCAATACGGTATCTATGCTGGCCACGACCGCGGCCGCATCTACCGCCTCACACACAAGGATGCTCTGCCTGCGCCATCCGCTGACCTGAGCGCACTCGATTCAAAGGCGCTAGCCGGCGAATGCGCCAGCCCACTGTTCTGGCGGCGGCAAACCTCGCAACGACTTCTCGTCGAACGCGGAGATAGAAATGTCGCGCCTGCGCTGCGTGAACTGTTGACCAAAAAGAACGCCGAGGCATCCACGCTCATCACTGCGCTCCGCACACTCGATCAACTCGGTGCACTCACGCCAAGCGACGTGCAGCCCTTCATAAGCCACACAGATGCGGCTGTTCGCGTACACGCGTTGCAACTCGGCGACCGCTGGTTTTCCGAGGACGAAGGCCTCACGCTGCTTGATGCGATGCTGGCTGCCGCCGCTGCCGAATTGAACCCGCGCGTGCGGATTCAATTCGCCCTAAGCCTCGGCGAAGCTCGCGACCCGCGCGCATTCGCCCTGCTCGCACGTTTTGCTCGTGAGCAGCTCGCCGTGCGCTGGATGGATGCTGCGGTGCTATCTTCGCTCAACGGACGCGGCACGGAGATGCTCGCTGAACTTCTGCTTGACCCGGGCAGCTCCGCCCAATTCTTACCACCACTCGCCCAATCCATCGCCGCGCGCCACGACGAACCCGGACTCGCCCGAGCCCTCACGCTGGTTGCCATCGCGAAGCCCGACACGCAAGCCGACCTGCTCAACGCGCTCGCCAAAGGCCGCAAGAACGCTCCCCGCAAGCCGCTCGGCGACAAATCCGCCCGCGCCTCCCTGGCATCCCTAGCAGCGAGCTCCCATGCCGAGGTCCGCTCGGCGGCCCTCGCACTCGAAAAGACCTTCGTAGCCACAGAAGCCAACAACGAGACGCAGGTTTCCTCAGGCACTCTTCCGCCAACCGAGACCAACACCGACGAGACCTTTCGCAAGTTCGTCTCGGCGCTCGCAGCCCCGCGCGACCTCAAGCGCGGCCACGAGTTGTTTCTGCAAGCCTGCGCAACGTGCCATCTCATCGGCAGGGAAGGTCACGACGTCGGGCCCGATCTGCTTGGCCAACTCGGCATGGCGGAGGAAGCATTGCTGAAAGAAATCCTTTTTCCGAACGAGCGCATCCGTCCCGGCTACGAGACGTCGCTCATCCAGATGGGCGTTAGCGCCTCCACCACTGGCATCTTGAAAGACGACGGCGCGACTAGCTTGACACTTGCGTTACCGAATGGTGTCGAACAAGTCTTACTCCGCAAAGACGTCACGGGCGTGCGCCGCCTGGCGACCTCGCTCATGCCGTCTTTCGCCGAAGGACTCACACCCGCCGACGTTGCGAATGTGCTTGGGTGGCTGCGGAGCAATCTGGAGCTAGCCGCCCCTCCACCTAACGGCGGCATCAAGAATTGACCGCCTATAGCGCCATGGGGTCAGATGCGGTGTGTCTGCGACGTTCGTTAGAGGGAGATTTTTTGGAAGTGATTCGTCACCTCAGCGTAGAGCGCGGCATCACCACGCTTGACCGCACTCAATTGCTCGCCCTGCCAGTGAGTGCGGCGGGGAAAGTGGCGATCGATATCATGCTCCTTGATCAGGAGCAGTTGCAAGCGTATGGTTTTGATCCTGAGATTGATTGCGTCAATGGATACATCGGTCATGATCAGCAAGCGCTGATGCGCACGGATGTCTGTTCTTTTCACGTGGATCGTGCCACCGATGTGGCCGATACGTATCTTTGCACCTACGCCGGGGCATCGAGCATTGGCGTGTGTCATGAAGATGTCATCCCGCGCGCACAAGTTCCTGTCGTGCGCAAAGCCTTGCTCGCGGATTTTGGCGGAGCGGATGATGAGAGCTTTCTTGACTATCTCACCGAGAATTTTCACGACCTGCATTATGAAGCTCTGCCCGATGCGAGAACGTTCTGCTTCGGCGTGGGACACCTGTGGCGCATCTCCATCGACTATCCGGGAAATCCTGTGCCGCCGTGCATTCATCGCGCCCCGGACCCGATCGAGGGAGATCCGCCGCGTTTGATTTTGATTGGATGAACCAGTGAAAGATCAGATGCACGGAGATCAGCAAATGCTTCTCTGGGGGCCTTGCATTGTTACATTTCACCTCAACAGCAATTAACGAATCGGCTTTTTTTATTCTCAGGAGAAGCATTTTTCATGGGGATGTCCCTCAGATCGTTAAAACTTGCCGCATCAAGCTGGATGACAACGTTCTTTTTATCGCGGTTGTCTCATTTGTTATTTCAGAGCCGTGATCATTAGCCTTTGATCTCCAGCAGCATTTGCGCATTTGAAGGAAATTTTTTCAGGAAATACGTCAGCCGCTCCATAGCCTCAAGAGGTTTGTGACCGGAGAGTCCGCGACGGATCAAGTGGATCTTGTGGAGCATGTGCTCCGGCAACAGCAACTCCTCGCGCCGGGTGCCGGACTTGAAAATGTCCACAGCCGGGTAGATGTAGTTCTCGGCGATCTTGCGATCGAGAACGATTTCCATATTTCCGGTACCCTTGAACTCCTGGAAGATCGCCTCATCGGCCCGCGAATTGGTCTGGATCAATGCGGTAGCGAGAATGGTCAACGATCCACCACCGCGGGTGTTGCGGGCGGCAGCAAACAAGCGCCGCGGGGCGTCTAACGCGCCGACCATCACGCCGCCGGAGCCAATTCCCCTGCCCTGTTGCTGGCCGTTGTTGTTGTAGGCCCGCGCCAGGCGGGTGATGGAATCCATTAGCAAAAATACATGTTTGCCCGATTCCACAAGACGCTTCGCACGCTCGATAGTCAACTCGGCGATTCGGCAATGATTGCGCGGATGTTCATCGTTCGAACTTGCGAAAATTTCCGTGCCCGGCAGCGCCCGTTTGAACTCGGTCACCTCCTCTGGGCGTTCATCGACCAGCAGCACGATGAGGTGCAGATTATCGTCCTCGCGGTTGCGCACCGACTCCGCAATATGCAATAGCAGCGTAGTTTTTCCCGAACGTGGGGGAGAGACAATCAAGCCACGTTGCCCGCGGCCCACCGGAGCGACAATATCCAACACCCGGGTGGTAAAACGGTTCTGGTCATTTTCGAACGGAATGCGTTTGGTCGGATTGATGGCTTTCAATTCTTCGAAATGCGGCTGTCTGCGTGCTTCATCTGGCAGGCCATCATTGACGCTGTTGATTTCCACTACCTGCAGTCCGCGTGGTCCTGATTGCGCAACTGCTTTTAATACTACTCCGGGGCGGAGTCCGAAACGATTGATCAACTGGCTGCCGACAAACACATCATCCCTAGCCTGTTCCAGATTTTTTTTCAGGTTGCGCAGAAACCCGCTGCCTTTCGGAGATATCTCCAACAAGCCTTCCACATCCACCCGTGGCCCCGTGAGCACAGCGGCTTCGCGCTCGGCATCCGCATCGGGTTTTGCCATCGCCGGCCCTTTTCCAAAAGGCCGATTTTTCTGCTTGGCATTGTGATCCGGACGGTTTTTTTTGCCGTTGTTGAAATTGTTCTTATTTCTGAAATCATTTTGGGGCCGGTGGAAATTCTGCTGCTGAGGCGGCGGATTTTGCGACTGTCGTGTGACCGCCTGTTGCGGTGGTGCGACCATGGAAGGCGCGGGAGCCACAGGACTTGGCGGCGGCGCGGGAGTGGTCTTCACCACCACCGGTTCTGGCGGAGTAGGCGGAACAGAAGGCGCAGCAACCATTGGTTTGGCATCCATCGCCGCTGTTGTTGCCTCTGCTTTTTTCTTGCGTACTACGCGCGCTTTGCTGACCACCTCGGAAGCGGGCGCTGGCGCAGCAAGCTCCGCCGTTTTGGTCTTGCGCGGGCTGGTCGCGGTTTTTGTAGTCGCGGTTTTTTTCGCAGCGGTTTTTGTGGTCGCGGCTTTTTTCGCAGCGGTTTTTTTTGCAGTAGTTTTAACAGCGGCAGCAGCATCCCCAGCCGGCTTTTTCACGGCACGTTTTTTTGCGGGTGGCTTGGCGGATTCGTTAGAAATGGATTGAGATTTTTCGCTCATGAATTTTAATAAAATTGTTAGGAATCCAACTGGTCAATAATGGCGTCGGACAGTTCAAAATTGGTAAACACGTTCAGCGTGTCGTCGTAGCCATCCAACTGGTCGTAGAGTTTCAGCACTTGTTTTGCCGTGACGAGGTCATCTATGGTCACCAAGGTACGAGGAATGAAAGTGAATTTTTCGGAAGTAAGAACAAAATCCTGGGCGCGCAGTTGCTCCGCCACCGGAGCCAGCAGTGTGGGCTGGGTGTAAATGACGTGCTCGAATTCATCTGACTGCACATCATCCGCACCAGCGATGATGGCGGCATCCATGATCGCATCATCTTCAGATGCCGAGGCAGCGAGCACAATTTCACCCTTGCGGTCAAACTGATAGGCGACGGCTCCCGGGGTGGCGACACTGCCGTTGTTTTTGAAAAAGATGGATCTTAGGTCTGCCGCTGCGCGATTGAGATTGTCGGTTGCTACCTCGATAATGAAAGCGATACCAGAAGGGCCATAGCCTTCGTAGGTGACCTCCTGAATGAGAGCGCCGCCGAGTTCACCCGTACCTTTTTTCACAGCGCGGTCGATATTCTCCCGGGGCATGGAAACCGCCCTGGCGTTTTCAATTGCAGTGCGCAGGCGCGCATTGAGCAAAGGATCTCCGCCACCGGAGCGGGCGGCGAGAGCGATTTCATGAGCACACTTGGAAAAGACCCGGCCTTTCACGGCATCGACTCTGGCTTTGATGTGCTTGACCTTGGACCATTTGTTATGACCGGCCATGGAAAATAAAAAACATACTGGGTGCTTAAACTGGTTCCCCTGCCTTTGTGAAAAAAGCAAACGCAACAATTGAACGGGATGAAAGCGAAACGCTCTGAGGCGATAGAGTAGTGAACAACAGTGCCTCTAAGCAACATTGCAGCCGTTGTTCCCGCATGTGGGGACGAACGAAGCGCGCTAACAGGTGTAATATGGGTCACAGTTCAGCCGATGGCAACAGTTTTTTTGGTCAATTTGCCGCAAGCGCCGAAGAAATGAATGCTGTGTTTACTTGACTTGCCGAGCTAGCTCTTCTGAATTGCAATCAGCCATGCCCCGCAGGGAAAAAAGTCTATTAGGATTCCACAGGGAGATGATTGGATTCGATGCGTTTGCAACGAGCACCAAGGTCATAGAAAAGGCATGTCCGGGTCAGAGCATACCGATGTATGTCAACGAGTTCTGGACGGCAAAACAGCGAGCCGCCCATTCCCTTCACGAAATTTCCTACCGGGCCTGCTTCAAGCCGCAATTGCCGCGTTTTTTCATCGAACGATTCACCAAGCCGGGTGAGAAGGTTTACGATCCATTCATGGGGCGGGGCACTACCTTGATTGAAAGCGCTCTGCTTGGCAGGACACCTGTCGGCTGCGACGTCAACCCTCTGGCCGCCCTGCTCTGCCTGCCGCGCCTGAATACGCCCAATGCGATTTCGGTGCGGCAACGCCTGAAGGAAATCCCCATGGACATAGCCAGTGACATCCGAAAAGACCTGCTGGCATTTTACCATCCTCAAACGCTTTCCGAGCTTTGCTCGCTGCGCAATTATTTTCTGGAGCGGCAGGCAAGCGGCACTCTGGACAGTGTTGACGCATGGATCCGAATGATCGCCACCAACCGCCTAACGGGACACTCCGCCGGATTCTTTTCAGTCTATAGCCTGCCACCCAACCAAAGCGTTTCGATCGCCTCCCAGCTGCGCATCAATCAAACCCGCCAGCAGGTCCCACCGCTACGCGATATTGGCGCGATCATTTTAAAAAAAACCAACGCGCTACTTAAAGACCTGACAACGCAGCAAACAAAACACCTGCACAGCGCCGGTTCGGCTGCGCTGTGCATTACTTCGAACTGCGCCGAAACACCTGATATTGACGATGAAAGCATCGCCCTGGTGGTAACTTCGCCACCATTCCTGGATATCGTGCAATACGATCAGGACAACTGGCTGCGCTGCTGGTTCAACGGAATCGACGCAAGTACCGTGCCGATCTGGCAGCTGCGCAGCGCGGAAAAATGGCAGGTAGCAATGAGCAGCGTATTTCAGGAATTGCATCGCGTCCTGGTTCCGCGCGGCATCGTCGCATTCGAAGTCGGCGAAGTCAGAAAGGGTCGAATTCTCCTTGAGGACCTTGTCATTCCCGCTGCAAATCAGGCTGGATTCATTGCGATCGCGTTATTGATTAACGATCAGGAATTCACAAAAACATCGCAGTGTTGGGGTGTGGACAATGCCACCAAGGGCACTAACACCAACCGAATCGTGATTCTACAAAAGTGTTAGCCTAGATAGGAAAATAGAAACTACTGATTACACGGATAATGAATGAATTATGAATATCACGGCATTCTTCAGTTGGGTGAGCCTGAGATTTGATCGAACAGGCCCATTTTATCCGTGAAATCCCCTTCAATCCCTGAAATCCGTGGTAAAAAAACGGCATTACAACCCTTTCCATTTTCCCTTCTAAGGTTAGATCACAAGTCCTTGTCATTATGTCTTCCCGAGACAGGCACCCCCGAAAAAACAATACAGCGGTGCAAATCGGCATCACTGGTGAGACATGTGCCGGGCCACAAAACCGAATTCCTGATCACCGCGCCCGCAGGCACAATGGCATCCGGACCGATCACGCTAGACACCACTACGGCTGCGGGATCAATGCGCGCCGAAGAATGGATTATCGGCCCCAAATTAGAAATCCTGTGCGCCGTTAGGTAACTCTCCCGTTCGCCGAGATCAAACCACTGACCGTCATCCAGTACCACTGCGCCGAGTCGGTTTTGCGAGGCGAGCTGCAGGAAGGCAGGGATCACCGAAACCACCGGATCATCCGGCAAACAATCGAGCACACCGGCATTCATGCAATACACCCCGCTGAAGACATGGGTTCCCGTCGCGCGAGATAGTTTTTCACGGATATCGATCACCCGGCTATGGGAATCATCAACTGCGATGTGTCGAGCCACACCATGAGAGCGCAGCGCCAGCGT
>Ga0315908_10001108_pt1 | contig 20698 bp, 9 predicted proteins | sample LakEriMetagenome_12_FD_203520 | JGI IMG/M metagenome (GOLD analysis project Ga0315908, IMG submission 203520) | Freshwater fungal communities from buoy surface, Lake Erie, Ohio, United States - Buoy 4 MA124 | ecosystem: Environmental > Aquatic > Freshwater > Lake > Lake biofilm | place: USA... | reverse complement strand
CTTTATAGCGAACCTGGACTCGAATTCATCGGTCCGCAAGCAGGCAACACGTTCAATAATTTGTTGCCCGGCAACTATGATGTGTATGCCACAGACGTTAATGGATGTCCAGTAGATAGCTTGAACATTACACTCTCTTCGCAATCTGCGCCAATTGATATTACTGTTGACCAATTCAACCAAATATTCTGCTTCGGCCAAACACTCGACTTCACAGGCTCAGCTAGTGGTGGATTTGGAAACCTCGTACTCAATTGGTACAACTGTCCAGATACCCTCGGCTGTTTAATTGGTCAGGGTACGCCTTTTGGAATTACCATCACACAAGACACCACTCTCTATGGAGTTGTGACTGATGAACTCGGTTGCCGCAGTGAAATTGCAAGCGTGTTAGCCGAACTAAGTGATCCTATTCTGCTTGACATTGTTAACGGACCTACCGCAGAAATTTGTGAGGGTGAATGCATTGATTTAGTAGCAAGCACTCAAGGAGGCAATGTAGGTCTTACTATTCAGTGGTTTGAATTGCCCAGCTTAATTACAGATCCGACTATTGGACCTGATGGCACGGTACAAAACGTTTGTCCTCAATTGAGTACAAGCTATTATGCATATGCATCCGATGGATGTAATACACCTGCTTATGATACCATAGCAGTAACTGTTTTTGAAACTCCTGAAGTTATATTTAGCGTGGATGTAAGTGAAGGCTGTTCTCCATTAGAAGTGACATTTACCAACCTCACTGATCCTGCGCTGATCGATAACTGTTTGTGGGATTTTGGAAATGGTCAACTTGCCAATGTATGCGGTACCATTACTTATTCGTATGATGATTTAGGTTCCTTTGAGCCATCACTAACAGTAACTTCACCTGACAACTGCGTAGCCACTGACACTATTGACTTCCCAGTTATTGTTTATGGTTATCCAGAAATAGAGTTTACATGGGATCCAGAGACCATAGACGTTCTTAATCCTGAAGTAGAATTCACCAACTTAACCCAAGGTGGAGTTACCTATGATTGGTCATTCGCCACTTTTGGATCGAGTACAGACGTTAATCCTGTTTTCACCTTCCCTGCGGTTGATTTGGCCACCTATACGGTATGTCTAGAATCAGAAACCGACTACGGATGTCGTGACACCTTATGTCATGATCTGACTGTATCGAGTATTCTTCAAGTGTGGGTGCCTACAGCATTTACTCCCGATGGTGACAACCTAAACGAAGTATTCTTGCCCGTGCTGAAAGGTTATAACCCTGACAGCTATCGTTTCTGGGTGTATGACCGTTGGGGAACGATCGTGTTTCACACTACAGACCCTAAGCAAGCTTGGCAAGGAAACGTTGGAGATGGCATTTACTATCCACAAACCGATACATTCGTTTGGAGGATAGAAGTCCAGCGCCTCAGCGATAATACCTATCAAGTATTGGAAGGCCATGTTACCATGGTGAGGTAACCTTTTTAAGCATTCATTAGTCTTATCATAAACTTGTCCGGCCGGTTTTTTTTCCGAGCCGGACAACTTTTTTTTAGAGCGCTGCATCAACCCTATTAATGACGCATGACTGATCAGGAATTAGCAAAAGGATGTCTAGAAGGCCGTCGAGAGGTGCAAAAAGCACTTTTCGATTTATATGCTCGTAAGATGATGTCCATTTGTCTACGTTACTGTTCAAATCGTGATGAAGCAGAAGACGTTCTGCAAGAAGGCTTTGTGAAAGTGTTTGAAAAAATGCATCAATGGCAAGGATCAGGACCACTAGGTGGATGGATCCGAACCATCATGATCAACACAGCACTAACACATATACGAAGTCAAAAAAAATGGCAGCAGCAAATGGATATTGATAAGGCCTATAGCCTTGAAGACGAAGATGCCAATGCCATAGAACAGCTCAGTGCCGACGAGCTCATTGACTTAATCTCTCAGATGCCTACAGGCTACCGTACGGTATTTAACCTGTTTGCCATCGAAGGATATGGTCATAAAGAAATAGCTGATCAATTGGGGATATCCGAGAACACCTCGAAAACCCAATTTTTGAAAGCGAAAGGGTGGTTAAAGAAAGCCCTTGAAACAAACGAAAAGTGGAGTGAACAAGAACGAAAATAAATTACAAGAAAGTCTTCGAAAGAAACTAGAAGGGCACGAAACCCATGTTTCGTCCAATCTTTGGGCTTCTATTGAAAACCAACTTCCTCAAGCAACAGGGGTTTCTCCAACTCCTTCCGGAAGCGGCTGGGGTATTGGCCAATGGCTCATCACAGCTGCCACTGTAGCCGGTGTTACCATTGGAGCACTTTACATTTCTTCTGAAAAAACTAACTCCCCGACTCTTGTTGAAACCCAAATCAACCAACCCGTTGAAAAGGAAAAAACAACTCCTGCAAGCGAACCGAAACCATCTGAACAGCCAGCTATCGATTCAACCCCAAAGCCCTTATCAGAGGCACAGATACTAAGCACTGATGGAGGCTCTGATGATATAGAAAAAGAATCCGAGCCAACTATTTTTTCAGAAAAAAACGCTCCCCAACTGCAGAATAGAGAGCATGTTTATTTAGGAACAATAGACGAAAGATTCGATGAAGAAGAAGCGCCTGTAGCGCATAAAGCGGCGTTAAACGGACGATTCACAACAGTAGCAGCCAACAAAGAAAATTTGCTTTATCTCTTCATCCCTGAAGATGGAACAGAGCATTCTTATGAGTGGAATTTTGGTGACGATCAAACCGCCAACTCCGCAAGTCCAAACCATACCTACTCCGAAGAAGGCACTTACGAAGTGGTACTTCGCATAACAGACATCGATGGTTTTGTAAAAGAAAGCAAACAAACTATTTGTGTTTATCGTCCCGGTAAAATAAAAGCACCCAATGCCTTTTCACCCGGTAATGACGGCAAAAACGATATTTTCGACTTGAGCGACCTAAGCACCAATATTGCTTCCTACATTGAACTCTCAATATTGGATTCCAACGGACGTGTTATTTTCACCAATAACGCAGAACCCACATGGAATGGGCTTGATTTGGCAGGCATTCAGTGCCAGCCAGGTGCATATTCTTTTATTGCCAAAGCAACAGACCATTGCGGAACTCCAATCGTTAAAGCAGGACCTATACAGTTATTCACTCGTTGATAGAGTTATATTTGTAGCTTTCTGCTTAACCGAATTAACCATTTTCATTGTTGCATCTCAAACCTATGAGGAATTTTTACCTTTCGTTAGTCATCTTACTAGTAAGTTCTACTGGTTTTGCTCAAGAAAGCACCCCTGTAATGCTTACTCCTCAACACTATTGGAAGTACAGTCCAGATCTTAGCGAAGAAGAACTCTATCAGTACGAACGACTGCTTTACATGAGCAAAGATGATTGGGAACTCTTCCGCACTGATCCGCGCTACAACGATGCTCGCATTCGCGACATCTATCACGCCAACAAAGGCAAAATAAAATTTGAAGACGCCATTGCATCTGCCCAAAAAACGTTGCCCCCAGGTGATTGTGATTGTTGGATTGAGCCCGATGCGACCTATACACAAACAGATCCTAACGATTGGCCAAACTGCTCTGGCGGTGGTCCTGGCGTTGACTGCTGGTTAGGTCCCATCAACTTAGGGTTTACCTTCTGCTTCTTTGGACAAGACTTCAGCCAAGTATATTTTACCTCAAAAGGAACTATCGCTTTCGGAGGCGGTTATTTCGACTGGACACCACATGAATTTCCTAATCCAGTTGGAACAGATACGCAACATGACCATATCTGCGCATTTTGGGCCGACTTCGACTTTCGTGCAACAGGAGAGTTTTACTACAAAACCACCTCACAAGCCTTGTATGTAAACTATGTTGATGTTGGATACTACAGCAACCACAGCGATAAGAAAAACACCTTCCAAATCATCCTCACACCAGAAGGATCAGACGTTTTACCCGCTGGTCAAAACGTTCAATTCTGCTACCGCGATATGCAGTGGGCACACGGTGACGTAGGTGGAAGCAGTGGTTTTAGCGGTCCTACTCCTACCAACGTTGGCGCCGATCGTGTTTCTGGAAACAGTCATGCCCAATTCGGTCGTTTCAACTTGAACAACGGAAACTATAATGGGCCCTATGGTCAAGCAGCAAATCAACAAGATGGTGTAAACTGGCTCGATAACCGAACCATTGGATTTAGCACTTGTCAAACGGCGGCTAACATACCTCCTATGCCCACTACCGCGCTGCCTTGCGATACTATCGACTTGTGCATTGGGGATAGTTACAATCTAACCATGCAATTTTTGAGTCCTGAAACAGGCCAAAACACTTCTATCACTTACACGCAAACTGGCTCTGGATTAACAGCCTCTGCTACTAGCGGCAATACAGCCAACCTAACCGCATCGTTTGCGGCTACCGCTAGTAATATTGGTTTAAATACAATAACCATTACTGCAACCGACAACGGCAATCCTGCTCAAAGCACGGTACTCACTTATGTATTCAATGTATTGAATCAAACAGCGCCTCCTATTTCCATCAGTGGAAACTTGGTAGTATGCGCCGGCGGAAGCTCAGAACTTACTGCTACCCCAGGATTCGATGCCTACGAATGGAGCACTGGTTGCACCACACCAGATTGCACAGTATCCCAAGCTGGCGACGTAACGGTAACCGGGTACACCGGTGCTTGCGCATCTTCAGCTACTGTTTATCTCGACGCTACCAACTACTTCATTCCTGACCTCGCACTTCCTAATCCAGTGCAAGTATGCCCAGGAACAAACCCAGTGCTATGCACCGCTGATGAATGGGCCTCCTACTTTTGGGAAGTACTTCCCACTTATCCTGGTCAAATTGTGGCTGGAAGTCCTATTGATGAACAATGTGTAGAAGTAAGCGGACTAATTGCCGGTAACTACCGCGTAACCGTTACCGATTCTACTGGATGTCAAGGTCGAAAAATTCAAAACGTTACAGTGATCCAATCGTTTATTGACCCCATTAACGAAGAAAATGCGGGCGCCTATTGCGATGGTTTTGAACCCATAGAATTCACGGGTGGATATTCTAACCCGGCTTCAGGAAACTTCACCATCTATCTTCAGAGCACAAACCCTACGCTCGGATGGCAAGGTTCTTACATCACCGTAAACGTGACTAATGCCGGAGGTGTTACTACTAGCACCATTTTCACCGCTACTACTGGATTCAGCGTAGTTTCTGTTCCCATTACAGGAAATGATTTTATTGAAATCGTTTACACCTCTTCTGGAACTGGAGACGCGAATAACTACATCACTGTATTAAACTGCGTAACCAATAATCCGATCCAAATACCTGCAACAGGAACAGGTTTAACTGCAGGCGTTATTTATTCATCTCCGAGTGGATGTGCATCACAACCTCTCGCAGGCCAATGGAGCGTAACAGGACCTACCGGTTGGACATTGAGCACTACCTCTCAGTATAACACCACCTTTAACGCTACCAATTTGGGTATTTACACCCTCTGCTTTACCGATCCAGCCTGTGCACAAGATCATTGCTATGAAATAGAATTCAATGAGCAACCTAGCCTTGACATGTCTATTTCGCAACCGCTTTTATTGTGCAACAACGAAACCGCTAACGTCGAAATTGACGTAGTAGATGCGGCCGGTGTTGGTGAAATCACGTGGACAGGAACAGGTGTTGTAGCGGCCGCCAATGAACTTTCGGCTGTAGTTGGGCCTTTTACCAATTACACCACCACCACAGTTAGTGCTAGCATTACCAATGGATGTGGAACAGCAAGCGACTCCTTCAACGTGGAGTACCAACCCAACGTTCCAGAGCCATCACTTTCAGATCAATTTATTTGTAATGGCGCATCCGTTACACTTGATCCAATTCCTTCCAATCAAGACAATCCTAATTTGGTGTATGTCTGGACACCCAACAACACGGGTAGCACTTACACCGTCAACTCAAACGGCACCTATAGCGTTTCTGTTTCGAATGACTGCGATCAATCTAACACAGCCACCGCAGTGATTACACTGGTGCCTGCTGCTACGTTGAATCCAGTGCCACAACCTTCTATTCTAGAGTGTGAAAATTCAAGTGTTACATTGACCGTAGGCGTTCCTGATGGATATTCTATCTTATGGAACAACAACCAAACAACCGAAAGTATCACTGTCAATCAAAGCGGAACATACTCCTATAACGTTGTCGACAATAACAACTGCAACACGAGCGTTACCGGAAGCTCAGCCGTAGTGATCACTACTGCTCCTTTTGTGCAAGGATCTTCTTCTTTGAATTTGTTATGCCCTGGCGAATGTGCTACCTACACACTCGATGCACCAAGTGCTACGAATTTCGAATGGGAAACGAGCTGCGGAGCAATGAACATTAGCCAAACCGACAACCTGTATAACTTTTGCTCGGCAAACGTCCCTGCTTCTTGTTTGGATGGTGTTATTACCCTTTATGGAACAGCTAGTAACGCTTGTGGATCTAGCACTGCTTCTTATCAAATTATTGCGAATGCTTGTCAGTTGATCATCCCTGATGTGTTCACACCAAATGGCGATGGTATCAACGATTCTTTCGAAATTCTCGGACTTGAAAACTATACTTCTGCACGTCTCTTAATCTTTGATCGTTGGGGCGGAAAAGTATTTGAATCGGACAATTATGCCAATACATTTAATGGTGACGACCTTCCCGAAGGCACATACTTCTATGTACTAGAACTTCCTTATGGAACAAATCCAGAAATAGAAGGAAACATTACACTCCTTCGATAATCGTATTCAACTAAAAAGAAACCCCATGTTATGCAACATGGGGTTTTTTATTTATAGTAATATTTCTCACCTTTGAGGCATGTCTAAAGTTAAAACTGCATACTTCTGCCAGAACTGTGGTACAAAAAGCCTCAAGTGGGTCGGTAAATGTCCCTCTTGCGGTGAATGGAATACATTGGTAGAAGAAGTGCTTGAAAGAAATAATGGCAAAACTGGAGGCTTCAGCAAAGCTCGTCCTGTAAATAAGCCCCGCTCTGTGGAAGAGCTCCAAATCGAAAACACTGCTCGTATTCAAGTATTGGATCAAGAGCTCCATCGCGTATTAGGAGGTGGCATCGTGCCCGGAAGCTTAGTGCTTTTCGGAGGTGAGCCAGGAATAGGAAAATCAACATTGATGCTGCAGTTGGCTCTTCGCCAATTGAACATGAGCGTGCTGTATGTGTCGGGAGAAGAAAGTGAAGAACAATTAAAAATGCGGGTTGAACGGGTTGGTATGAGCAACCCACGCTGCTTTGTTCTGATGGAAACTCGCATGGAGCAGATCATTGATCAATTAGAAGCAGAGCAACCCAATTTGGTTATCATCGATTCAATTCAAACCTTACATTCCTCAGCCGTAGAAAGCAGTCCCGGAAGTATATCACAAGTGCGCGAATGCGCCACTCAACTTTTAAAATACGCTAAGGAAAATGCTACTCCCGTATTTCTCATAGGTCACATTACCAAAGAAGGAACACTAGCCGGCCCGAAAGTTTTGGAGCACATGGTTGATACCGTTCTTCAATTTGAAGGCGATCGTCAGCACATCTATCGCATTCTCCGCACTACCAAAAATCGCTTCGGCTCTACCAACGAATTGGGCATCTATGAAATGCAAGGAAGTGGTTTACGCGAAGTGAGCAATCCATCGGAAATTCTGATTCATACCCAATCAGAAAATCTAAGCGGAAGCGCCATTGCCGCTACAATGGAAGGTATGCGCCCTATGCTCATCGAAATACAAGCTTTAGCAAGCACTGCAGTCTATGGCACACCTCAACGCAGTACCACAGGATTTGACATTCGCCGACTGAATATGCTTTTAGCCGTTTTAGAAAAACGATGTGGATTCCGTTTAGGAATGAAAGATGTCTTTTTAAACATCGCTGGTGGCATCCGAATTGAAGATCCCGCCATGGACCTTGCCGTGGTATCTGCCATACTCAGCAGCAGCGAAGATTTATCCATCCCCTCTACCGTATGTTTTGCGGGTGAAGTAGGCCTTAGTGGGGAAATACGCCCTGTCACTCGCATTGATCAACGCATACACGAAGCCATGAAGTTAGGCTTCAAAAAAATCATTATTTCCAAATACAACAAAGGAATAGAAACAAAAGGACTTCAAATAGAAGTAATCGCCGTTGGAAAAATAGAAGAAGTGATCCACGAACTTTTCGGATAAATCCATGCACAACAAATTCCATTTACCCTCTCCGCAACACAAATGGATTTGGTTGTTCATTGCCCTTGTATTTAAAGCAGGGTGGTTTATTTATAAGGTAAATATCGAAGACTCTCCATTTACTAATCATTTCTACCCCGATACCTTCGCCCAAGAATCAGATGATTCTTTTAGCTACTTTGAACCCGTTGATCACCTGATTAATCAAGGATCCTACGATGGTGAAGTGTACAAGGACTTCCGTATGCCTGGCTATGGATTACCCTATTTTCTTCTCCGACTTTTTTTCTCCCAAACCACTGCCTTGAACTTACTGGTTGTACTTCAACTGCTTTTCTCAGCAATGACCGTGTATTATTTCGCTGCTTTATCAAGGAACCTTTTCAAAACCGAACGTTCATTCTACTGGGCATTTTTCCTTTATTGTGCAAGCACCTTTGTGAGCATTTTTGACCATGTTCTCCTCACAGAAACCTTTTGTACGGGAGCTTTAATCATGACCGTTTACTTTTTCACGAAAGAAAAAAGAAACAACACTGTACTCCTCCTTTCAGGCCTTTGGCTCACATGGGCTATTTTTTTGCGACCTGTTTGTTTGCCTATTTTAGCCATTGGACTCTTCGTGCTATTCGTTCAAAAAGAACCGAAATTCCTCAAGAAATCGATTCTTTTTGTTTCTGCCTTTCTCATTTTTGAAAGTTGCTGGATTGGCTATAACGCAAACAAACATCATCAATTCATTCCCCTTACCTCTACTGTTTATTATCCAGAAGCCCACAACAGCTACCAACGTCAACTATTTTATTTTGTTGAATCCACTGGAGGTTCCATCATTTGGTGGGAGCCCGGCGCCGATGTTTCCTACTACATTCCCACTCCTTCTTTTATTACTAAAAAAAGAGAAGTTAAACTTCCCCAACATGCCTACACCTCGCAATTCAACGGCGATTCGCTGCTATTAGTAAAAAAAGATATTGCGATAGTTTTAGACAGCACACAAAGCGATTCTAAAAGAGATAGTGCAGAAAAAGTAGCGCAAGAAAAGCTAGAGAGATATACCGCATCCATTAAAAATGAACGGCCCTTTTTATTTTATATCGGCTCCAGAATTCGCCTGTGCAAGTCCTTCCTTATTCATTCCGGAACCTATAACTTGTTCGTCAAATCAAGTGATTATTTAAGCCCTGGACAGTTTATTATAAAAGTGTTTTACTCCCTATTCTACCTCACGGTTATCCTTTTGGGTGTATGTGGCACTACTTTTCTTTTAATTCGAAAGAAAGACAATTGGGCTGGCCTATTTCCCACATTAACAGGACTATTCCTCACATTTATATTTCCCGTAGGGTTACAACTGGACGAGTTTAGATATCTAGTTCCCGCTTATCCTTTTCTATTGTTAGGCGTGATTGCGGTAATCGAATGGACCTTTTTTAAGCTTCGCGGTCATAAATCAACTGAGGATTTTGAGTAAAATAATCCTCTATGATCTTTAACTCTCGAAGCTCACGCAAATCAAATGCAGACGCTCTGCCCAACACTTGTAAACACGCAAATTGAATTTCGTGCTTGATGGATTCAAATCCAAAAGTTGTATCTACTGCCACGATATAATGCGGTTCAACTCCTGATAGTGGATCTTCCCACCAACCCAAATGGACACATTTCACATTGGGCATTTTATGACAAACCCGAGACAGCTCGCTCACCAATTCAAAAGGAACTTGGCTTGGCTTCGACAGCTTTATCAATACGGATTTGTCAGGTCCGAGGTCAGCCTCCAATTGAGCCACCAAGGATCCATCCAATATTTTCACGACCTCTTCTTTTGAAATTTCTTTCCCAATTTCAGAGTATGGATTAACCGAGAAGCTCAATCCCAACTCCGATTTCAAAAGCTGATCACCGCGTAGCTGAATGTGATTCACCTTTTGTTTGACTATGCCGCGATCATAAATACGCTCTATACTAGTAAACACAGGGATCATCCCATTCGAAAAGGCAAATAAATTGAGCTTTTCACCCCGTCTGATCGTCGTTAGTCCATTCGAAAAATTAGGGTCAAGGGTTATTACGTGAACCGTTTCTTGGAGAAAACGGCGATAAAATTCAGGACGCACCGATGGCTGCTCCAAGCCGCGTCGAAGCAAATATTCCAAAGGTGATTGATCCCCTTGTCGGGGCACTTTAAAACGGTCCGAAATTTCCATAGATCCGAGATGGCCACGAAGATACATCCTTTGCAAAAAGATGGCCCATAAGAACCCTCATTTATCCGCTAAAAAAATCTTTTAATTTTTAAATACTTTCCACGTAATGTGTGCGTTACTTCGCTACCTTTCCACCACTCTACTAACTCAATCATGAAACTGAAAACTGTTCAACGTCTGGCTGTAGCCATTGCTGCGGCCTTTTTTGTGATCATTCTTCCCGCTTGTAAACAAAAAATAAAAACCTCTACAGACCCTGCTTTCGCTCAGTACATTTCTGCCTTTACTTCTGGTACAGTGTCAACCGCAGGTACTATAAGGGTTCGTTTGGCCGATCAGTTTGTTGAGCAAGTAGAACTGAACAAAGCCCTAACTGCCGAATACCTCGAATTTTCACCCTCCATTGAAGGCGAACTCGTTTGGATCGATAACAAAACGCTTGAGTTTCGCCCGAAGGAATGGCTTCCTCGCGGTCAAGCCTATCAAGCCGAACTTCATCTCGATCAATTGACCAGTGTTCCTGAAGCCCTGAAAACATTCTATTTTGGGTTTACGGTGATCAACCAAAACATCGATGTAGAAATTCAAAAGGTTTCAACCTACAGCAATGAGGACCTCCGATCCATGTATATATCCGGAGTTGTGCGAACCTTAGACATAGAAAACAATGCCGAACTCGAAAAAGTAATCGAAGCGAAAGAAGGCAGTCAAGATTTAAAGGTATCCTGGACTCACACAGACGATGAGCATCTTCATTATTTTACTGTAGATAGCATTGTTCGCAACGATGATTATAACGAAGTAGTAGTAAGTTGGGATGGTTCACCAGTCAATTGCGATGTGAAGGGCGAATACAAACAAGAAATACCTTCTTTACGCGATTTTAAAGTCATATTCACCAATGTTGTTCAGCAACCCGAACAGTATATTGTTTTACAATTTAGTGATCCACTGCTTCCCAATCAAAACCTCGAAGGTCTTTTAGAATTAGCCGGCTACAGCGACTGTCGCATGACCTTGGAAGGAAACGAAATTCGCATTTATCCTCCCTATCGCCTAACCGGTTCAGCCACTGTGCTGCTGCACCCCGGTGTAAAGAATATTTTAGGCTACGCCAACCAACAGGAAATCAGCTTCGAATTCACCTTCGAAGAGTTGAAACCAGCTGTTGAAATGATCGACGAAACGAAGAATATTTTACCTTCTACAGAAGGGATGGTCTTCGCCTTCAAAGCGGTCAATTTATCTGCTGTAGATGTGAAAGTGATTCGCATTTTTGAAAACAATGTGGCCCAATTTCTACAAGTAAATGACCTAAACGGCGATCAAGAAATGAAGCGGGTTGGCCGTCAGGTAGCGAAAAAAACCGTTAACCTGAGCGAAGTACAAGGAAAAAATCTTGCACAATGGAATACATTCTTCCTTGATCTTGATGATATCATCAAAGCTGAACCCGGCGCCATCTACCGCATCGAAATCGGTTTTAAAAGATCGTATAGTCTTTACCATTGTGATGGCACCTCCACTGAAGAAGAAGAAAACGACGGTATGACATCCACAGAAGATGAGGCCGATGCGGAAAATGAATTCAGCTATTGGGATTTTTATGAAGACTATGGCTACGATGAATATTATGAAGATTACTACGATTGGAACAATCAAGACAATCCGTGCGATCCGGCCTATTACAAAAACAGAAAAGCCATAGGCAAAAACATTATCGCCTCTAACATCGGTATCATCACTAAAAGTGGTAACGACCGATCAATGCAATTCTTTGTTTCCGATTTGCGCACCACCGAACCATTATCTGGTGTAACACTCGAAGTGCTAAACTTTCAGCAACAAGTACTCGCCTCTGTTACCACCGATTCCAAAGGAGAGGCTCAACTCGAGAAAGTGGACGGTGTTCCTTTTCTTTTAGTCGCGAAAAAAGACAAACAACGTGGATACCTGAAATTAGACGGTGGACACGCCCTTTCGCTGAGCACATTCGATGTAACCGGAACGGCAACTGAAAAAGGGCTAAAAGGATTTATCTATGGTGAGCGCGGAGTATGGCGCCCAGGCGATTCACTGTTTGTTTCGTTCATGCTAGAAGACAAACAAAAAACACTTCCCGAAAATCACCCTGTCCAATTTGAACTAATCAACCCTCGTGGTCAAGTTGTTCAAAAAATGATAAAGAGTAAAGGAGAGAATGGCTTCTATCGCTTCACATGTAAAACTGACGCCGATGCCGAAACAGGAAACTATCAAGCCAATGTTCGAGTTGGAGGTGCTACCTTCTCTAAAACCATCAAAGTCGAAACCATCAAACCAAACCGGTTGAAATTAGCTCTCGATTTTGGTAAAGAAAAAATCACTGCTCTCGACCAATCACTCAGTGGAAAGCTCTCTGCAAAATGGCTACACGGCGCTACAGCCAAAAACTTAAAGGCTAACATTACAGCCACTTTTAGCCGTACCACCACAGTATTCGATCGTTACAAAGACTATTATTTCGACGATCCTACTACCTCTTTTGTTCCAGAAGAACAAGTCATTTTTGATGGTCAAATCAATGCACAAGGGGAAGCCAATGTGGGCATGAATATCCAATTAGACGGTATCGCTCCTGGTATGGTGAATGCGAATTTCAATGTGAAAGTTTTTGAGGAAGGTGGCGACTTTTCAGTCGATCGATTCTCCATCCCCTATGCTCCTTACACCCATTTTGTAGGATTAAAACTTCCCAAAGGCGACGCAGAAAGAGGAATGCTCCTCACGGATACCGATCACAAAGTAGAAGTGATGACCGTTGATGCCAACGGTAAACCTGCCAAGCGCAGCAACCTAACTTGGAAAGTTTACAAAGTACAATGGCGTTGGTGGTGGGAAAAAAATTCGGATGACTTTGTCAATTTCGTAGGAGATGAAAGTGCAACGCCTATAGCCGAAGGATCATTCGGTTCTGGTACGGATGGCCGCGGAAGCTTTAAATTCCAAGTTAAATATCCCGACTGGGGTCGCTATCTCGTGCAAATACAAGACGCCGAAAGCGGCCACACTGCTGGGAAAACGGTATATGTCGATTGGCCAGGATGGGCTGGCCGCGCCCAGACCGAAAACCCGGGTGGCGCTAGCATGCTTGTGGTCAACACGAATAAAGACAAATACAACCTCGGTGAAGAATGTACTGTGACTTTTCCTAGTTCAGGTATTGGCCGTGCTCTTATTTCCATCGAAAATGGCACTCGGGTGCTAGAAACACATTGGGTAAAAACGTCAAAACCTACTACGTCATTTACGTTCAAAACAAAAGAAAACATGACGCCCAATGCCTACGTCAATGTTACCCTCGTACAACCGCATAACCAAACGGCCAATGATATGCCCATTCGGTTGTATGGTGTAACTCCTCTGTTCGTAGAAAATCCTAGTTCGCATTTGAATCCGGTGATCACAATGAAAAATGAACTCGAGCCTGAGAAAACATTTGATGTCACCGTTTCTGAAAAAAGTGGTAAAGCCATGACCTATACCCTTGCCATTATTGACGAAGGTTTACTCGATCTTACGCGTTTCAAAACTCCCGATCCGTGGAACTACTTCTACGCGCGTGAAGCGCTTGGTGTCAATACCTTCGATATGTACGATCAAGTAATTGGTGCTTATGGTTCCAAATTAGAAAAACTATTAAGTGTAGGCGGATCCGATGAAGGAAACGGAAAAGCAAAGAATCGTGCTAACCGCTTCAAGCCTGTTGTCATCTATGCCGGCCCATTTACAGTGAATGCAGGTCAATCGAAAAAGCACACCTTCGATATGCCCAATTACGTAGGAGCAGTGCGCGTAATGGTTGTGGCTGGAAAAGACTTGGCTTATGGGAACGCAGAAAAATCTGTTCCTGTAAAAAAACCTCTCATGGTGCTCGCCACCCTTCCCCGCACGCTTAGCCCGGGTGAAGAAGTAAAGCTGCCCGTGAATGTTTTTGCCATGGATAAAAACATTAAAGATGTAAAAGTAACTGTTGAACCAAACGAGCTGTTGAAACTACAAGGCAACGGCACACAAAGTATTCGCTTCACTGAACCGGGTGATCAAGTGGTCAACTATGGACTGAAAGTAGCCGAAAAAGAAGGCGTTGGAAAAGTAAAAGTAACTGTGAGTTCTGGCAATTTTAAAAGCACATATGAAATAGAACTCGATGTGCGGAATCCAAACGCATTCAATACCGATATTATCCAATCCGTAGTCGATGCTGGGCAGACTTGGAAAACACCTTTCGATCTAATTGGAATGGCTGGCACTCAAACAGCCGTGCTCGAATTAAGTGGATTACCTCCAGTCGATTTCGGAAGACGATTGAAATATTTGCTCGAATATCCTCATGGCTGCATTGAACAAACAACGAGTGGCGCTTTCCCACAACTTTACTTGGCCGATGTAATTGACATGAGCGATAAGGAAAAAGTGAAAGCAGCTGAAAACATCAAGGCTGCTATCAATCGCCTCAATAAATTCCAAACGAAAAACGGAGGTTTAAGTTATTGGCCTGGTGAAACTCAAGAAGATGAATGGGGCAGTACCTATGCCGGTCACTTTATGCTCGAAGCAAAAGCGAAAGGATATACTCTACCGAGTGGTTTTGAAAGTAAATGGGTTGAATACCAAAAACGATCAGCCCTCAATTGGCGCCCAATGGCGGCCAACAGCGGTAATATCTATTGGCAAATGTCCGATCTCAATCAAGCCTATCGATTGTACACACTGGCCTTAGCCGGAAAAGCGGAAATGGGCGCAATGAATAGATTGAAAGAACAACCCAATTTGAGCATTGCAGCTAAATGGCGACTCGCTGCTGCCTATGTATTAGCGGGGCAAAAAACAACAGCCCAAACTTTAGTTAAATCGTTAAGTACAGTCATCGCACCGTACACTGATTTGGACTACACTTACGGCACAGAATGGCGCGATGAGGCTATGATCATCGAAACACTTGCTCTACTCGACGACCGCGCTAAAGCTGGCAAATTGGTGCAAGAACTTTCGAAAAAACTCAGTTCGCCAGATTGGTGTAGCACACAAACAACGGCTTATGGCTTGCTAGCCATTTCAAAATATGCGGGTGGACAGCAAGGTAAAAACGTCAAGTTTGTTTATACCCTTAATGGCAAAACAGCAGCAGAAAAAACTTCAAAGCGCCCTTATGTTAGTGAAGTACTTTCTGCTAAATCTAGTGGTAACAATCTATCGGTCAAAAACACATCAACAGGAGTGATGTACGCGCGTCTCATCCTGCGCGGAAAACCAACCATAGGCAACGAAACACCCTCCGCTAATGGTCTCATCATAAAAGTCGATTATACCGACACCAAAGGCAATTCCATTGATGTAGGCCGTCTAGAGCAAGGCACCGATTTTTATGCTAATGTCACCGTTGCGCACAATGGCCTTGGTCCTAAATACGATGAACTGGCGCTTACAGAAATGTTCCCCAGTGGCTGGGAAATCATCAATAGCCGCATGGAAACCAATGCCGGCGCCATGAAATCAGATGTTGCTACCTATCAAGATATCCGTGATGACCGCGTGAATTACTATTTTGACCTAGTACAGAAAACCAGCGTCACCTATCGCATGAAACTGACAGCAGCCTACCTCGGAAGATTCTATTTGGCCGGGGTTAATTGCGAAGCGATGTACGATTCTTCCATAAATGCCCGTACCAAAGGTCGTTGGATTGAAGTAGTGAATGGAAGTTCACTCGCATCAAAATAAATGAAACGCATCGCATTGGTATACAGAAAATGGATAGCCAGATTAATCTTCCTCGGAGGATTGATCTGGTTTATTTTTTTGCTTCCTAAACAACTCTTTATCGATGCACGCAGCACCGTTGTTTTAGCCAACGACGGAAGCCTTTTGAGTGCAACTATTTCCGAAGATGGTCAATGGCGATTCCCAACCAGCGATAGCATCCCTTACAAATTCAAACAAGCTCTTCTTCATTTTGAAGACGAGCATTTCTACGATCATAATGGCATTTACCTACCAGCCATCTTTCGCGCTTTAAAACAGAATATTTCAAGCAATGAAGTAGTGAGTGGAGGCAGTACGCTCACCATGCAAGTCATTCGAATTAGTAGAAAAAATCCACCAAGAACATCATTAGAAAAGTTGTTGGAAATGACAATGGCCCTTCGTCTTGAATGCACCTACAGTAAAGACGAAATACTTTCTATGTACGCCAATAACGCTCCATATGGTGGAAACGTTGTGGGAATAGAAGCAGCGGCATGGCGCTATTTCGGTCGATCTCCCGATCAATTATCGTGGGCCGAATCGGCAACCTTGGCCGTATTACCCAATGCGCCTTCTCTTATTTTTCCAGGAAAAAACCAAGACCGTTTAAGAGAAAAACGCAACCGCTTGCTTCTAAAACTTTTCAACCACGGACTAATCGATGAAGAAACCGTGGAACTGAGTTTTCTCGAACCACTTCCACAAAAGCCCTTTCCGCTTCCGCAACATGCTCCTCATCTTTTACAACACCTCACAAAACGAGAAGGTAAAGGGCTAAGACATTATACCACCATCGATCCTCATCTTCAAACACAAGCAGCAGATATAGCCCAACGCCATTTATCGACATTAGAAAGCAATGAAGTGCACAATATCGCCATTCTCGTTGTTGAGGTAAAAACTGGTAATGTTATTAGTTACGTAGGCAATACCCGCGATGCCAAAAATCGCTATAGCAACATGGTAGATATCATCCAAGCGCGAAGAAGCACTGGAAGTATATTAAAACCCTTTTTATTCGCCGCAATGCTTCAAGAGGGAAGAATATTGCCTCACACACTCATTCCTGACATTCCGATAGAATACGATGGTTTTGCTCCTCAAAATTATTCGGAAACTTTTGATGGAGCCGTACCAGCTAATCGCGCTTTATCGCGGTCTCTGAACATCCCTTCCGTAATTCTACTGCGTGATTATGGATATCCGCGATTCTATCATTTCTTAAAAAAATTACCCCTCAGTACACTCAACCAACCCGCAGATCATTATGGACTATCCATTATTCTCGGTGGCGCAGAAGGAACCTTATGGGATATTACACATGCCTATGCATCTACGAGTCGAACGCTCGTTCGGTATTACGAAAGCAGCGGGAAATATTATAAAAACACCTACACCGATCGGTTTTTAACCAAACACGAAAACGGTTCCAATGAAGAAGAAAAATACCCCCTATTATCTGCCGGCGCTATATACGCTACTTATCAGTCATTACTCGAAGTGAACAGGCCCGAATCTGAGTTGGGTTGGGAAGCCTATAGCTCCGGTCAACCCATTGCATGGAAAACAGGGACCAGCTTCGGTAATCGCGATGCTTGGGCAGTAGGAACCACACCAGAGTATGTAGTAGGCGTATGGGTAGGAAATGCCGACGGTCAAGGTCGTCCAGAATTAACGGGGCTCACAGCGGCGGCACCTATTCTATTTGATGTATTCGATTATTTACCCAACCGCTCATGGTTCAAGACACCTTTCGACGATCTCGCAGAAACAGAAGTGTGCCGACAAAGTGGCATGCTAGCTACCGATTATTGCACCGAGCGCGATACAGTTTATGTTCCGATCAAAGGATTAGAATCAACACCTTGCCGGTATCATCAAATAATACACCTCAATGCTACTGGGGATTTACAAGTGAACAGCTCGTGCTACAATACCTATGAAATGCAGAATGTACCGTGGTTCATTTTACCACCTGTTCAAGCTTACTATTATGCATCCCATCATCCCGAGTATAAAGTTACCCCTCCATTTGACCCCAATTGTCAACCGAACGATCGTTCGCCCATAGGACTGATTTATCCAAAATCAAACTCTACCCTTTACATCCCTAAAAACCTAGCAGGCACCTACGAAAAAGTAGTACTAGAGGCTACTCATGAGCTAAGCGATGCTACCATCTATTGGCATCTCGATAATGTATTTATTGGAGAAACGAAGAAAAATCATCAACTCGAGATACATCCTACTCCAGGTTCGCACATACTTACATTGGTTGATGATCGTGGCAATCAACTCGAAAAAAGAATAAACGTTATGGCCAAGTAATTACTCCATCGTACGAATAGGCTGACCAACAAGTACCTTCACCACTTTTCCATCTTCATACTTGTATTTCGCCATTTCTTTTCCCGTCTTCTCATCGTATCGAATATAGATACCGTGTAAACGATTATTCTTATAGTTCGCCTCCTCACTGATTCCACCGCGATTCGAATAAACAATAGACTTCCCGTTGAGTTTCCCCTCCTTGTAAGAGCAGGTGCGCAACTTGCCTCCATTCTCGAAAAAGTATTCCCATTCGCCGTCTGGTTTTCCTTCCTTGTAATTCCCTTTACTTTCTAACTTACCATTCTCAGTGTAAGTCTCCGCAGGACCATTCAATTCTCCTTTTTCGTTATAGGTTTCAAATTTCTCCGGCTTTCCTTTTTCATTCCAATAAGCCCATGTTCCTATTTTCTTATCCTCTGCCCATTCGCCCATGTAATTCTTGCTTCCATTAGGATAAAAACCCTCCCATTTTCCAGCCATCTTTCCGCTAGTGTAAGAGCCTTGGTCTTTTATCTTTCCGTTGTCATAATGACTAATCCACGTGCCCTCTTCTTTATCATCTTTGAACTGACCTTCTTGAAGCGATTGTCCGTTTTCATACCATACTTTCCAAGGCCCATTGCGCACACCGTCATTATAATATCCTTCTTTCCATTTTTCGCCACCCCAATATTGATAGGTCCATTGCCCATCCATCTTTCCTTTTTTGTAGGTGCCCCAATAATTTTTTTGACCATTGGCAAACCAAAATATCCAATCACCCTGTTGCAGATCTTCCTCAAAAGATCCTTCCATATCCTTACCACCTGCTTCCAAATACCACGTCCAATAACCCGTTTTTACCCCATTGGCATATTCGCCTTTGACGTTGGGTTTACCATTTTCAAACCACTCTTCATAACTGCCCGATAAGGTTCCGGCGACATAGGTCGCCCTTTTCTTCAACTCCTTAGAGGGAAAACGTTCTTCCCATGAGCCATCCTTTTTGCCATTCAAATAATTTCCTTTTTCACGAATATTACCTGAGGAATAATAGGCTTCAAACGATCCATTTTTCAAGCCTCCCACGTAACGTGTTGCGTTCATGAGTTTACCGCTTTCAAATCGTTCTTCAATCACCCCGTGACCATCGATGATGATCTTCTTCTTTCCCTGCCAAAAGGCCATTAAATAGACGGCAGTATCGGTATAGTTTTCGATGCTCAACGAATCGCCATTGGCTTGAAAAGTATACCACAAACCGACCTTCAACCCTTTAGCAAAATGACCTTCTTCCAGCTTTATTTCCGTATCGGTGAAAACACGTGTGATGCTATCTTGCTTATCCCACTTAAAATAACCTTCCACCATCAATTTACCGTTCGGGTGATAGCGCATCACACTGCCATTCAATTTTCCCATGCGGTAATTAGTAGCCTCTTGCAACACCCCCGTTTCATAGTAGTAATGCCAAAGGCTATCTTCAAATCCGCGCTGATAAATACCCTCACTGCGAACTTTTCCGTTGGGATAAAAATCTTTATACTCCTGACGCTGCCCGATGAGGTGCATAGAAGTAAAAAGAAGAAAGAATAAAAGAAGTGATCTCATAACAGCGTCAAATATACCTGCCTAACATACATGCTAGGCAGCATCAAACGAACGCTTTTAAACACCTTTTCGTGTATTCACCCGTTTCAAATTCCAGGTGCGCACGTTGTAATAGGCGCTAGATAATCCGCCAATCAATCCTATCGCTAAGATTAAACCGGCCAAAACTTCTCCTGTTTCAGAAAAATCTATTTGAAAAATAAAACCCAAATACCTCATCCCCATTAATGCCAATCCCAACTCAACAAAAGAAGCCACCACCGCCATAGCCACAGCCCAACCAGCCACAGACACGACCTCTGACTCACCCACCTCAAAAAGCATATCGTTATCTAAGGTGCTATGTTCTTCAAACTCCTTCATATCCAGTAAAATCGAGGTGTGAAAGGAGTAGACTAACTGACAAACCGCATGAACGAGCATCAGCAAAGCCACGGAGATTACTTCGAATTTACTGCCTTGGCTATAAAAATAATTCGCTGCTCCTACAGCCAATAGTATCATCGCAATAGCATAAACCTTACTCGATACAGATAAAAATTGA
>Ga0315908_10001106_pt1 | contig 20704 bp, 23 predicted proteins | sample LakEriMetagenome_12_FD_203520 | JGI IMG/M metagenome (GOLD analysis project Ga0315908, IMG submission 203520) | Freshwater fungal communities from buoy surface, Lake Erie, Ohio, United States - Buoy 4 MA124 | ecosystem: Environmental > Aquatic > Freshwater > Lake > Lake biofilm | place: USA... | reverse complement strand
CCGCGTCGGTTTGCAGTTCGACCAAGGGGAACTGAATGGCCTGATTTACCGCAAGAGGTTTGCCAAAGGGCTTGCGCTCACGCGCGTACTTCACCGCTTCATCAATGCAATATTGGGCCGCGCCGAGTGAACTTGCCGCTTGGCGAATACGGTTCTCATGCACAAAATGCTGCGCAACAGCCAGGCCATTGTCTAATTCCCCAAGGATGGCGCTTTCCGGTACCCAGACATCGGTATATTTAACCTTGGGGTGGTCGGTGGGCATATTGAACGTCCACATATACTCGCCAATTTCAAATCCCGGCGCGTCCGTTGGAACAACAAAGCAGGTAATGCCGCGCGCTTTGCCATTTTCACCGCTGGTGCGCGCGAAGGTCATCACATGCGATGTATAGGGCAGTCCGGTCGTCCACATCTTGTTGCCATTGATGCGATATCCTGCAACGCCGTCACGCATTTCAGGCACGGCGCGCGTATCCATATGCGTTGCGTCGGAACCATGATCTTCTTCGGTCAGGCCGAAGCTCCAACCCATTTTGCCCTCGAGCATCGGCGGAATAAACGCGGCCTTTTGCTGCGGTGTGCCAAAATCACGCAGCATCAACACCTGCACAAGATTGCCAACAATGCTGCTTTCATTCTGCAGGTCGTTATGCAGCCCTAAGCCCTTGTGCGCCAGATGATGACGAATGACCGCCATCGCCAGATTGGAGCCATTTTTCCCGCCAAATTCTTCTGGGATAGCAAAGCGGTAATGTCCGGCCCTGTCCGCCACCTGCCGCATTTCGGCAAGCAATGCCCACCAATCGGCACGCGGGTGGCCGTCATTATCCCAATCGGTCCTTGCATTTTCGCGGCGGTGATCAAAAAAACGTATATTATCGTCGCGCGCCTCGATCGGCTTGATCTCACGATCAATGAACGCGTCGAGTTCGGCCAAATAGTCGGTGATCTCTGTAGGAATTTCGAAGAGCATTAGATTGTCCATTTTTTTCTGGCCGCGCCCAAGCCTACATATTTGGGTTGATCAGCCGCAAGTTTGGCGAGCGATTGCGTTTTTAATTGCATTAGCAGCCCCGGCGTTGCCAGAGATTTTCGACCTGCCAATAATTCATCGGACAACGACTTATCGTGAACGCTTAAGGGCGCAGTAGCTTCGCGCTGTAACATCCCCAGAGCGTTCACGGCGACGGCAGCCATGAAACGGTCACGTCCCTTTGCCTGTGGTTTGATATCAGTCTCAATCCAATGCGCGAGTGCCTCCAGCATTTCTGTCGAAGATGGTTCACCAAGCCGTCGAGGCGCTGCAGGCGACGGCAGCATAATTGGGCCGCGTTCGGCCCCAGGCGCATCGTCTTCCAATAGCATTAGCAAATCAATTTCGGTTTCCGAAGTCCGCCGTCCAATGACAGCGCGCTCTAAGCCTTCATCAAGGCCACTGCGCCAGATATCGGCCATTTGCAGACAGCAGACGCCCCACCACAATGTCGAATAGATAAGCCACCAGCGGAAGCGTTTAGGCTCGACCGATGTCCCGCTCACGCTTTCATAAGCGGCAAAAAACTCCTCCAACGGGCCAATGCCAAATGCGGGCCGGTCAATATATCCGAACCGCCAGCTGTTAATGCAGCCAAAGGCGAGATCCTGATGCCGGTCCCCCAGATGCGCCAATTCCCAGTCGAGAACAGCGGCGAGTCCATGGGCATCCACCATGATATTGCCCATGCGAAAATCGCCATGAAGCAAGACGGCGGGAACCGGCGTAGGCAAATGGTCCTCAAGCCATTTGAACGCGAGCGCCATCACCGGGCGATCTCCACCAAAGTTGATGAACCGCCCCCGCAACTCGGCCAGCAAGCTCTCCGCGCTGGTTTCAGGCAACTGGGGCAGCGCATCAGACCGCACCGCGTGAATTGAAGCCAGTTCGCGGGCAAAATCATTCAACAACCCCGGCGGAGCGTTCGGCAAGATTTTTACAGGGTTAACCTCTGCCTCCACACGGCGCATCACATAGCCGGTTCCGAGATTATCCGCAGCTTTTACCTCACCCAGTATTTCTGGTGCCTTCACGCCCGCCGCAAAGGCCGCGCCAACGACAGCCGCCTCGACGTCATGGCCATAGGTTCGGCCTGCCATCATGTCCGCCGATGGTGAGCGACGCAGCACATATCCCTGCCCCGCATAATCAAACGACCAGCTTTCCATGTTCGCGCCGCCTGTCAGCCGGACAAGGTTTTCAATTCCGGCGTTTCCTCCGAATACCCGCCGCGCAAAGGCCGTGACCAAAAGGGCGATGTCGTCGCTCAAACTGCCCGCCCCTGCCAATATGCGAATATGCCGTCCTGTAACTGGCGGATATGGGCTTGCGCCTGTGGTCCAGTCCATTCGCCCTGATAGTCGGTGCGCCCGGTCCACCACCCTTGCCCCGGCAAGCCGTCGCCTTCGCGCACCACAAGCACGGCAAGCGCTGGCCGCCCTTCGGCAAGTGTTATCTGGTCAATCTTATCCAACGTCTTGCAGACCGCGCGCATCTTTGGCCGTGTAAACCGGAAACCAAGGTTCAGCAGCAACTCAGAATAGCTGATTGCCCGGCCATCGCGTGCGCATTGCTCGAGAATTGCCTTAATCCGCGCAACATCGTGCAGCGCGGAAACATCCGCCGTGGGATCGCTCAGGAATTCTTCTAAGACAGGATCCAAAGCAGCGCCTACGAATAGTCGTTGCGCATATTATTCATCACGTCATGGAATTCTTCCATGACCTCGTCGATGATTTGTTTCGAAGGCTTTACGGTATCAATACGCCCGGCAACTTGACCAGACAGCGCGATCGCGGCCTCCATGTCACCGCCAAAATACAAATCGAGCACACCGCGCATTTCGCCCATGATATTTTCCGATGGCGTCACATCCAGCTTTTCCGTCCGGTCGGTTCGCAGCGCACGCAACGCAGGACCAGGACCATGACGGTTCAGGAACAGCGTGTCCGTCTCCTTTGCGTTGATGATCGCGTCTTTCCAGTTTTGATGGACGGGCGATTCCGCCGCGCTGACCATCCGCGTGCCCATTTGCACCGCTTCTGCGCCTAGCGCGAACGCAGCCGCCATCGTCCGTCCACAGACCATTCCGCCGGCTGCGACGATCGGCACGTCAACCTTGCTCCGGATGAGCGGCAACAGGACCATGAGCGCAACATCTTTGGGATTTTTAAACCCGCCGCCTTCGCCGCCTTCGACGACCAAGCCATCGACACCCGCCTCAATCGCCTTCAACGCGCCAGCCAACGTGGGCACAACGTGAAAGACGGTTAGCCCCGCAGCCTTTAGCGGACCGCAATATTTGTTAGGGTCGCCAGCAGAAGTCGTGACAAACTTCACCCCCTGATCAACAACAAAATCCACGATACCGGGATCGCGGACAAAGGCTTGCGCAATGTTCACGCCAAAGGGCTTGTCCGTCAGTTCGCGCATCTTGATGATCTCTGCGCGCACTTCCTCCAATTGGCCGGATGACGTTTCGATGATGCCAAGTCCACCGGCGTTTGAAACGGCCGACGCCAGTTGCGCCCGCGCGATCCAGCCCATGGGTGCCTGAATGATGGGGTATTCAACGCCAAGCAATTCGGTGATGCGGTTTTTAATAGGTTTCATGATGTCAGCGTCCAATCTGGCTTGTGCGGATGTTGAGTTGGCCGGCGAGGCCAGCTTTGCGATGCACTTCAATCGCGCGATATTCCGGGGAAGACATCATTTTCTGCATGGCCGCCAGCGAAGGATATTCGACCAACGCAACCATGTCCCAAAGCTCTTCAACCTCGCCAATCATCAGGCCGGTTACTGGCCCGGCATAAATCTGCTTGCCATCGACGGCGGCGAGACACGCCTGAATACCCTTGCCATAACGGGCATACGCCTTTGCACCACTAAGGTCAGCATCGCTGCCATCGGTATATTCTGCGGTCTCTTTAAATTTCAGAAGGTTGACCATCACAAAGGGTCCATTTTCAGGGCCGCCAAAAAAGGCCATGACTTGCTCCGTGCCCGGAAAAACTGCGTTCTCGACGCGCATAGTTGTTCTCTCCCCCTAATTTAATCACCTGCTTAAATCAGAGGAGGCGTGTTGTAAAAGCGAATATGTGCTGGTCGCTACATTGCCGTGATGACGTTAAGCTCGAAGCCCAATAAGAGCGGTTAAGACACGATTTTCATGTGCGATCCGGGTGCTGATTGGGTCGCCATCTTTTTACCCAGTCCTTGAAAAACTGTATCCACGATCATGGCCAGCTTGGTAACGCTCAGCTTCGTCGTCCCGATGTAAAAAAGCATATCGGGGTTTGTATAACAATGCAGCATTTGGTTGATGAGCGATACTGCCTCATCAATAGACAGGCCTTGGAAATAGCCCTGCTCCATTGCTTCGGCAACGATGATCGCGAGATAATGGTCGCCAAGGTCCACATAACCGCGCACCACTTCGAAATGCTGCTGACCAATTTCCAGATAGCTTTTTAGCAGCTCGGGCTCGGCCTCAAACTGCTCGACCGAGGCTAAGTAGCGCCGGGCAAAATATTCGTACATTTTGTCGCGAACCGGCAAGTCGGACTCGGTTACTTCCACCATGATGCGGATTTTTTCCTCAAAGAAACGCTCGGCTACAGCCTCTAACAACGCTTCCTTGTTGTCGAAAAAGCGATACAGATTCGACGGCGACATACCCGCCGCCGCAGCCAAGTCCGTCATGGAAATATCGACCGAACCGCGTTTGCGAACGAGGTTGTCGACCACTTCAAGCAACGCAGTTCTGCCGGCTTCTATATCAGTTTGTGGCCGCGCCATTCTGCTTCCTGTATTATAACTGAATAACAGTTTTCTGATATAACGCCGATTGTTTCATTTTTCAACGTGATCAAATGTGAATTGTCCCTGCATGGTTGGTTCTGCGGCAATGTCATTTTGATCAACAAGTCCCGACAATGTCAGTCCAAGCAGACGAACGCCCATTTCGACGGGCAAAATCTGATCCAACAGCGCATGCCCCAGCGTCGCGATTGCCGAACGGTCAGATAATATGTGCCCAACCGTCCGCGACCGTGTGACGGTCCGGAAATCGGAATAGCGGGCCTTTAAGACCAACGTCTTCCCTTGGGCCTGATTGCGATCAATACGATCCCAAACGATCTCGACAATATCGTCTAAGGCTTCGCGCAATTCATCCTCGCTGCGTTTATCTTCGAAATAGGTGCTTTCAGCGCCAATGGATTTACGCACCGCATTGGCGTTCACAGGGCGGTTGTCGATCCCGCGCGCCGCATGAAACAGATAAGCCCCCCAACTGCCAAAATGCTGCGACAGCCAAATCTCGTCCTTTTGGGCAAGGTCTGCACCGGTATACACGCCCAACTTTGCCATTTTTTCAGCCGTGCGTGGCCCCACACCGTGGAACCGCCGCACAGGTAAGCTTGCGACAAATTCCGGTCCCTGCTCGGGCAATATCACACAGATGCCATCAGGCTTATTCTGGTCACTCGCCAGCTTGGCTATAAATTTGTTGTAGCTCACACCCGCGCTTGCCGTCAGTCCGGTTTCTTCGCGAATGGCCGCGCGAATGGCTTTCGCAATTTTGACGGCCGAACCGATGCCCTGTTTGTCATGCGTGACATCAAGATACGCCTCATCCAGCGATAGCGGCTGGATTTCATCGGTGTGCCGGGCAAATATCTCCCGAATGTGACGCGACACAGCCTTGTACGCCTCAAACCGCGGCTTCACAAAAATGAGGTCAGGACATTGCCGCAATGCAGTCACCGAAGGCATGGCAGACCGCACACCAAATGCGCGTGCTTCATAGCTTGCGGCAGCCACCACGCCGCGTTTGGACGAACCTCCGACGGCGACCGGCTTACCGCGCAGTTCGGGATTATCGCGCTGCTCTACGCTGGCGTAGAACGCATCCATATCGACATGGATGATTTTGCGTATCTCTGCGGGGTCGGTCACCATGCAACCGAATGCTTACTATCCATGAAATCGGCAATCGCCGCGCAGCCCATCCGTTCGGCGGACTGGAAAAACATATCGTAACAGGCCAACGGCGCAAAATGTTGGTCCCGTTTTACAGGGTGCAGGTAGTGACTGTTCCAGACATTTTGTGTCATGCGCGCTTTATGCCGCGTGATACCAGCCAACACCATCGCGGATTTCACATTTTATCCGACCGGCAAAGTGCAAATAGCGCAAATGCGCCTGCGCCTCTCCGGTGGCCAAACCGTAAACCGTTTCATCAATTTCCCGATCGAACAGCAGTGCAAATGTATCGACCGCGCGCATTTCTGTGTGCCGCAGGGCAGCTTCTAACTTGTCGAGCCGTTCATGGTGGCCAGACGCCAGCTTATCCAACCGGACATGCACCCCAGTAAACGGCTCCCCATGCGCGGGCAGGACCAGCATATCGGCGGGCAATGCGTCCCGAAACTTTGTAATGGAGTCCAGCCACTCACCCAGTGGGTCAGCATTGGGTTCACTGTCCATGACGGAAACATTTGAGGTGATACGCGGCAAAATTTGGTCACCCGCGATGATCATGCCATTATCAAAATCGACAAGGCAGGCATGTTCAGGTGTATGTCCGCCGCCGGTCATCACGGTCCAATCCCGCTGCCCAACGCGGATGACTTGTCCGTCGTCCATGCGGACATGCCCCGTGGGTAGCCGAGAGACCGCACGCGCAAATCCGCCCCAACCGCGCTTGCGCACAGCATCGATGTGTTCTTCGTCAAAACCAGCAAAGCGCCGGTTGCTTAAGACATCTTCGGGCGGTTGGTCTGCCTGATCTGCGATGAGCATACGCGCCATCAACCATTCGGTTCGGTTCATCCAAACAGGAACTTTGAACTTGTTGGAAAGCCATCCCGCGCAGCCAACATGGTCGGGGTGGAAATGGGTTACAAAAATCCGCTTGAGTTCGCGGTCGGCCAAATTGCCGGCGAACATCGCTTTCCACTGTTCAATGGTCGGCGGCATGAAAAGACCGGTGTCTACGAGCGCATAGCCGGCCTCGCCCTCGTCCAATAACCACAGGTTGATATGGGCCAAATTGCCAGGCACGGGCATGCGCGTCCAGCCAATGTCTGGCGCGATAGGGTAGATCTCCCCATAAGCGGGGGCATGGTCGCCTAAGGGATATGTTAGCCCCTTAAACTCTTTTGCTTCAAATCCGTGGTCGGCAAGCGACGCGTCGTAATCTGGGGTTGCTTTGGTAGCCATAGCGCACCCGTGCCTTAATCAAGCGATTAAGGCAATGACGACGTCGTCCTTATTCGCCCGCTTTTTTGAACAAGGTATCAGCTGTCAGCTCTGCCTTTTCATTGGTTTCTACTTCACCGTTGAGAGCAGCTTCCGCGCGGCGCGCCGCTTCGGTACGTTCTGCACGCAATTCTTCGATCAGTGCCTCACGATCAGTGCCAAGGCGCGCATCATTTGCCGCAGTGTTATCAATGCCTGCCTTTTTGGCGGCGCGATTGACGATAGCATCGAGCTCGCGTTGCGAAGTCAGGCCAAGCGTTACGGGATCCTTTGGCTGGATTTCAGCAATGTTCCAATGGCTGCGATCACGAATGGCGGCAATCGTGTTGCGCGTCGTTCCGATCAACTTGCAGATTGCGCCATCGGAAATCTCCGGATGGTTGCGCAACAACCAAGCGATGCCGTCTGGCTTATCCTGACGCTTCGAAACGGGTGTGTAGCGGGGCCCCTTTGTGCGGCGGACCTGATCTGGGCCCTTGGACATTTGAAGGACATGGTCTTCGTCTGCCTGACCCTTTTCGATTTCGTCCATCGACAATTCGCCAGCGTGCACAGGGTCACGACCGGTATATTTCGAGCCAGTCATGTCATCAGCCATAGCCTGAACTTCAAGAATGTGGATGCCGCAGAACTCGGCAATTTGCGAGAAGCTCAAACCAGTATTGTCGACCAACCAAGCGGCAGTCGCATGTGGCATCAAAGGGGTGGCCATGTCTTATGCTCCAATAATAAGGGCCGCCCCTTACGGAGCGGCCTGAAAATCTTGAACAGCGCATTAGGCGAACTTTACCGTATCGGCAAGCGACAATGCGTGTGGGGGCTTGCGCATTGCCCGTCTGGCATGCAATCCAGCAACGGATTGGGGAAGAAATGAAACGTCTTATCAAATGGCTCGTTGTTGTGCTCGTGGTCGCGGTCGCCGCCGTCTTTATCTGGGGATATGCGCCCGATACCAATGCCGCTGCGATGGAAACCAAATATAGCAGCAGCGCATCACGCTTTGCCGAACTGGAACCTGGCCTGCGCGTGCACTATCGCGATGAAGGTAATCGGGATGGCCGTGTTCTTGTCCTCATTCACGGATCGAACGCATCGCTACATACGTGGGAGCCGTGGGTCCAGATATTGGGCAAGGAATATCGTATCATTTCGATGGACCTTCCCGGCCATGGCCTGACCGGGCAAAATCCATCCGGTACCTATGACGCCGCGACCTATGTCGGGGTCGTCGACAGATTGCTGACACGGCTGAATGTCACAAAGGCCATAATCGGCGGCAACTCAATGGGTGGCGGCGTTACATGGCTGTACACACTCACGTACCCCGAAAAGGTCGAAGCGATGTTGCTGGTGGATGCCAGCGGCCAGCCTTCTGCCAAATCTGGTAATTTACCACTCGGTTTCCGTTTGATGCGGATGCCGGTTATCAAAGAAGCCGCGCGCTTCATTGCCCCACGCAGCATTTTTGAAGCCAGCGTCAAAACATCGATGAGTGTTCAATCGAAAATCGACGCAAAGCTTGTCGACCGCTATTGGGAACTTAACCGCTATCCCGGTAACCGTGAAGCAACGATGAAGCGCTTTGCCAACGTGCAAAACATGCGCGTCGGCAACACAGAGAAGCTGGTGACAATCAAGGTCCCGACAATGATCATGTGGGGAGAAGAGGATAACCTCATCCCCGTAAGTGCTGCGCGGTGGTTCGCGGACGCCTTGCCGCAAGCCAAGCTGATCATTTATCCCGGCGTAGGCCATATCCCGATGGAGGAAATTCCGGAGAAGAGCGCTGCCGATGTAAAGGCATGGCTGGACGGCTTACCGCCGCCAGCCGCTTAAACTTCGAGCATAATTTTCCCAACATGCGCGCCGGATTCCATATAGGCGTGGGCTCCGGCGGCATCGGCCAGCGGAAATATCCGGTCCATTTCGGGCCGCAGCGCGCCGTCGCACACCATTGACCAAACCGTTGTGGATATTTCCTGCGCCAACAAAGCCTTAAACTCTGCTGTGCGCGGGCGTAGCGTGGATCCGGTAAGCATCAAACGGCGGGACATGATATAGGCCATATTGAGCTCAGCGGTCATCCCGCCTTGAACGGCAATGGTCACATGGCGGCCATCTTCGCGCAGACACTGAAGATTGCGCGCAACATAACCACCGGCGACCATGTCCAGAACAAGATGCACGCCCGCGCCGTTGGTAATCGTTTTTACTTCAGCGACAAAATCTGTGCTGTTGTAATTTATGGCATGATCCGCGCCGATTGCCTTTGCAGCGGCGCATTTGTCGTCCGACCCGCAGGTCACAATGACATTGAGATCAAACAATTTGCCCAATTTAATCGCCATGGTTCCAATGCCGCTCGTGCCGCCATGGATGAGGACAGTTTCGCCGGACGCCGCGTAGCCGCGCTCAAACACATTGTGCCACACGGTGAACAGCGTTTCAGGCAATGCCGCGGCCTCAGCCATTTCCATGCCCGCTGGAACGGGCAAGCAAACATCGGCGCGGGCAATGCAATATTCGGCATATCCGCCGCCCGATACCAGCGCACATTGGCGCGTGCCCAATAATTCGCGGGACACGTCCGCACCTACCGAGACGACAATACCTGATACTTCAAGTCCGGGCAGATCGCTCGCGCCTGGCGGCGGCGGATATAGACCTTTGCGTTGAATGACATCGGGTCTGTTTACGCCGGCAAAGGCAACCTTCAAAAGCAGCTCACCATCGCTAGGGCTTGGCACTGGCCGCTCTGCCGCGATCAGTACTTCAGGGCCACCCGGCGTCGAAATCTCGATAGCCGTCATCAATTCAGGCAGTTTTTCCATGTCTATTGCATCCCCATGTCAACTGAGATGCCTTTTAGGCAAGCATCATATTGACAGCAACCGCTCATGGGTAAAATATGAACTATGGAAATCGACGACAATCTACCGTTACGCCGGGACGACCCACTCAACAATCTTGTGAAGCAAGATATTGATGCCCTTTCTGTTGCAGAGCTTGAAACCCGCATCGCAGCATTAAAAGCCGAAATCGTTCGCTGCGAGGGTAAGATAGCCTTTGCCAGCAAGCATCGCAGTGTTGCCGACGCTTTGTTCAAAAAATAAACGGCGCATGGTGCAAAACGGTCCCATAGGATTAAGAAACTGGGGATGAAAACCGTTATCTGCCTCATGTTGCTTGAAAGCAAAGAAGGCCGCGCCAATATAGTGCTCAAACGACAGCGACTCATTTAAGGGAGACGATAACATGCCATCATTTGCGGAGTCGCTGGAAGCAACGCTTCACAACGCATTGAAACACGCAGGCGACCGTGCGCATGAATATGCGACGCTTGAACATTTGCTGCTCGCGCTCATCGATGATGCAGATGCGGCAAAGGTCATGCAGGCATGCGGCGTCGACTTGGGCGAGTTGTCCGACATCATCATCACCTATCTCGACACCGAACTCGAAAGTTTGCGGGTCGAAGGCAAGGTAGATCCATCCCCCACCAGTGGCTTCCAACGTGTGGTTCAGCGCGCGATATTGCATGTGCAAAGCTCGGGCAAAGATGTCGTGACGGGCGCCAATGTTTTGGTGGCTTTGTTCTCCGAACGCGAAAGCTACGCCGTCTATTTCCTGCAGCAGCAGGATATGAGCCGCCTCGACGCGGTTTCATATATCAGCCATGGCATTGGCAAGGACGGCAAACTTGCCGAGCCGAGCCCGGTCACCGGTTCCGAGCAAAAGGGCGAAGAGCCCGAGGATACCAAGGCGAAGAAGGACAAGAAAGAGGGTGCGCTTGATCAGTTCACCGTCAATCTGAACGAAAAAGCCAAGCAGGGCCGTATTGATCCGCTCATCGGCCGCGCGGCTGAGGTTGATCGCACGGTGCAGATTTTGTGCCGCAGGTCAAAGAACAACCCATTATATGTCGGTGAACCCGGCGTTGGCAAAACGGCCATCGCCGAAGGTCTGGCGCGTCGTATCGTTGAAAAACAGGTGCCAGAAGTGTTGTTGCCCGCGGTGATTTATTCACTCGATATGGGCGCGCTTTTGGCCGGTACCCGCTACCGTGGTGATTTCGAAGAACGGCTCAAGGCCGTGGTGTCTGAACTCGAAAAGCTGCCCGACGCGATATTGTTTATTGACGAAATCCACACGGTCATCGGCGCGGGCGCAACCAGCGGTGGCGCGATGGATGCGTCCAATCTGCTCAAGCCTGCTTTGTCTGGCGGTACCATCCGCTGCATCGGTTCGACGACGTACAAGGAATTCCGCAACCATTTCGAAAAAGACCGCGCATTGCTCCGCCGGTTCCAAAAGATCGACGTCAACGAACCGAGCATTGAGGATACCATCAAAATCCTCGCTGGCCTGCGGTCCGCATTCGAAGAGCATCATAAGGTGAAATACACACCAGAGGCCATTAAGGCAGCGGTTGAACTGTCATCGCGCTACATCAATGACCGCAAGCAGCCAGATAAGGCCATCGACGTCATTGACGAGGTTGGCGCAATGCAAATGCTGGTTGCGCCGTCAAAGCGTCGGAAGCTCATCACTGCCCGCGAGATTGAGGCGGTTATCGCCACCATCGCCCGCATTCCGCCAAAGCAGGTGTCCAGCGATGACAAGACTGCCCTCGGCACGCTTGAAGCTGACCTGAAACGCGTCGTGTTCGGACAGGACAAAGCTATTGAGGTGCTTGCCAGCGCCATCAAGCTCAGCCGTGCTGGCTTGCGTGACACCGAAAAGCCCATCGGCAGCTATTTGTTCAGCGGCCCCACAGGTGTCGGCAAGACCGAAGTCGCGCGTCAGCTCGCCTCCATCCTTGGCATTCCGCTTAAGCGTTTCGACATGTCCGAATATATGGAGCGCCACAGCGTCAGCCGCCTGATCGGTGCGCCTCCGGGCTATGTCGGCTTTGACCAAGGCGGTCTGCTGACCGATGCCGTCGACCAAAGCCCACACAGCGTGTTGTTGCTCGACGAAATCGAAAAAGCGCATCCTGACCTATTCAATATCTTGCTTCAGGTTATGGATAATGGTCGTCTAACCGACCACCATGGTAAAACCGTTGATTTCCGGAATGTCATTTTGATTATGACAACCAATGCGGGTGCCAGCGACATGGCCAAAGAAGGCATTGGTTTCGGCAATAACATCAGCAAGGAAGATGCTGGGGACGAAGCCGTCAAAAAGATGTTTGCGCCGGAATTCCGCAACCGTCTGGATGCAACGGTGCCATTTGGTTATCTGCCAACCGACGTTGTTGCGCGCGTTGTCGACAAGTTCATTCTGCAGCTTGAACTGCAACTCGCCGACCAGAATGTGCACATCAAACTGGACGACAAAGCGCGTGCATGGCTCACGGAACGTGGCTATGACAAGCTATATGGCGCACGGCCAATGGGACGCCTGATCCAAGAGAAGATCAAACAGCCGCTTGCTGAAGAGCTTCTGTTTGGAAAACTCGTGCATGGCGGCGAAGTCGCTGTGCACATGAAGGATGGCGCACCAAGTTTTGAAGTAACGCCCGCAGCACCCAAGGCCACAAAGCCTAAGGCGCCGAAGAAGAAGGTCGTGAAAAAGGCAAGCAACGCCGAATAAAGCGCCTAATTCTGCCCGACTGGCAACAGTTGGGCAGAAGGCCCTATACCGTTAAATAGTTCGGGCTCGGTTCCGGTCATCCAGACCTGCGCACCGGTTTCGGCGAGTAACGCAAACAATGCAGCGCGTCTTGACGGATCGAGATGCGCTGCAACTTCATCCAGAAGCAGGATTGGCGGTGCCTGACGCTGCGCGGACACCAATGCGGCGTGCGCGAGGATGAGCGATAGCAGCAATGCTTTTTGCTCTCCCGTCGAACACTGCTCCGCCATTTGGCCGGAATCCTTATGTATGACGTCAAGGTCCGCGCGATGCGGACCAAATAATGTGCGCCCGGCTGCGGCGTCACGGTTGCGGCCCTGACGCCAGATCACGGCCAGATCACCCTCTGTTGGGCCGGCCTTATCGACAAGGTTGATCAACGGAACCGCAAAGGGCCCCGAAGGCGCGCTTTGCAATTGGTCGCGCAGGGCATCAACCAAGCCGGTACGCGCAGCTTGAATGGCGTGGGCGCTCTCCACCATCTGTTGCTCAAGAGCATCCAGCCAAAGCGGGTCAGCGGGCACGGTCCCCGACAACAGCTTGTTCCGCTGCTGCATGGCCTTTTCATATCGGCTGCTGTGACGGGCATGCTGAGGACTTAGTGCCAGTACGAGGCGGTCCAGAAACCGACGACGCGCGGCGGAACCATCTGCAAACAGCCGGTCCATCGCGGGCGTAAGCCAAATGACCGAAAGCCATTCCGCGAGGCTGTTAATGGACGCGTTGCTCTCGTTCACGCGGACTTTCCGGCGCTCGGGCTGCTCCGCGCTCACACCCGTTCCAATGACATTCCCCGACACTTCAGCAACGATGGCAAATCCCCCGCCACCGCCAGCGCGGACCATATCTGACATTGCGGCACGGCGAAGACCGCGCCCCGGCACCAACAGCGAGACTGCTTCCAGGATGTTCGTCTTGCCCGCACCATTTGACCCATGAAGCGCAATGAACTGCGCATTGGGACGGATCTCCAGCGCGGCATGGTTGCGAAAATCATTCAAAGAGAGGCGGGACAAGACCATGTAAACTGCCTGCTATAGTGGCATGTTCCGGTCAAGCCGCTTGTCGGAAAATCGCCAAACCAAATATTGGTATTTTTTCCCAACATATGAAATTGTTTTACGTCTGTCGGATACCAAGAACAGACCTAACTATATGATTTTATGGAATACATCCAATTTGGCACGACCTGTGCTGACTATCCCGCATGGCCGGAATAGTCCGGTAGATTTTACAGGAACGTCACATGACACAATATGCACGCACCCAAATCGTTTCAGCCTTTGCCGCCGTACTTTGCGCGGTCATCACCATCGGTATCAGCATTGCACCAGCCGTAGCGCCTGCCGCAGCTATCGTTGCCTAAACACATTAACGCAGTTCAAAAATAGGGAGTGAAGAAATGACACGTTTAACATTGGACAAAACCAACAAGAAAATTCTCGGCGTATGTGCCGGATTGGCCAACTGGTCCGGCATCGACGCGATGATCATTCGCCTGATTTTTGCCGTCGCGACCGTGGTTGGCTTTGGCTCACCCGTCCTGATCTACATTCTGCTGGCGATGATACTCGACTAAATTTGATTGTGTCGCTACCATTTACAGGAGGATCAGGAGATCAGGAGCCACCGATGGCCGGGGACGTTTTTGACAGTGGAGGTCACGACGATCGCGCATTTACGCGTAACGGCGCCTCCATCACGGCAAGCGTCCGCGAACACGGCGGAGGTCGACAACAGGTTGAAGTTGTCGACCTATCCCAAGCCGGATTTCGCATGCGAACGGCATTTTTCATTGCCCCCGACCGGATACTGTTCCTGACATTGCCAGGATATAACCCGCTCGAAGCCCGCATCGCATGGCATGAAAAGGAATATTATGGCTGTGAATTTGTCCAAAGACTGCACGCGGCCGTTTACGACGACATTGTCCGAAGATATCCGTCGTTCAACGTCCGCAGTTAAGCTTTAAATTCCCCCGACTCTTGCGCGCGTTATCGGACTTAGCCAACCTTGCGCACAAAAACCGACCCCGCCGAATAACCAGCACCAAATGAACAGATGAGACCAAGGTCGCCTGCTTTCAGGTCCTGATTATGCTTATGGAACGCGATTATCGAACCCGCGCTTGAGGTATTGGCATAGGTGTCGAGCACCGTTGGGCTCTCATCCTCAACGGCTTCATGCCCGAGCACTTTTTGCGCAATAAGCCGGTTCATCCCCGTATTGGCCTGATGCAGCCACAAGCGACGCAAATCTGTGCCCGACAGGCCAAGGCTTTCTGCGTGCTCAAGGATCATCTGCCCAACCATAGGCACGACTTCCTTGAAAACCTTTCGGCCTTCCTGAACGAACAATTTGTCATTGCGCGGTCCGCTCTGATCGACAGGGCCATTGCCATCCGCGCGGTTCAAAAATCCGAAGTTATTGCGGATATTGTTCGAAAATTGGGTTTTCAAACGGGTCCCCAAAATTTCCCAATGCTGCGCTGGCGCCAAGTCCTTCGCTTCGACCAAAATGGCGGTTGCCACATCGCCAAAGATAAAGTGGCTGTCACGATCGCGCCAGTTGAGATGGCCCGACGTGATTTCGGGATTTACGACCAATACAGAACGTGCGTTGCCGCTGCGGATATAGTCGGCAGCCGTCTGGATGCCAAAGGTAGCCGACGAGCACGCGACATTCATATCGAAACCGAAACCGCGCTGCATGCCCAATTCATGCTGAATCTCGACCGCCATAGCAGGATAGGCACGCTGCATATTGGACGCCGCACATAAAACAGCATCGACGTCCGCAATGTCTCGGCCAGCCTTGGCCAATGCGTCCCGGCACGCCGCGACACCGATTTCCGCCATAAGCGAGATTTGGTCATTCGGACGCTCGGCGTACCGTGGCTCCATAATGTCCGGATCTAATATGGCGGTTTTGTCCATGACATGGCGCGACTTTATGCCGCTGGCCTTTTCCACAAACTCAACCGAGCTATGCGTCAGCGGCTCTGCATCCGGATGCGCTGCGTTATACCGATCGGCATAAGCGTTAAAGCTGGCAACGAGCTCCGCATTGCTGATGGTGTCATTTGGCGTGAATAAGCCCGTAGCTGAAATAACCGGTATAGCGCCGTGCGCTGAATGCGACATGTTTTTTCCCGCTTGTTTTTGTAATTGCGTCCGCGTGCCTAGCGCTTGCGTATTTATGAAACAAGACGTTTGAAAAGGTTTGCAACGCAGTTATAAAAGCAATGGGGGAGGAAGACAAAATATGTCTTTGAAGGAACGTCAGCCAAGCTGGTTGTCCCGGCTGTTCAGGCGGGCATTGGTCGGAATATACAAACGCGGCGGATGGCATGCCGATGGCGTCGTGCCCGAATCCCGTAAATTCGTGCTTATTGCGGCACCACACACCAGCAACTGGGATTTTGTGTATTTTCTGGGGTTAACAGATGACCTTGGAATTATGCCACATTTCATGGCGAAATCTTCTCTCTTCCGTTGGCCATTTACGAACTTCATGCTCGACATGGGCGGTGTCCCGGTGGACCGCTCGTCGAACAAAAATTATGTTCAGCAGATGATTGATGAATTCGGCCGTAGAAAAGAATTCATGCTCACCATCGCGCCTGAGGGCACAAGGGGCAACGTCAAAGCGTGGAAAACGGGTTTTTACCATATCGCCATGGGCGCCGGCGTACCGCTGGTCGTTGGCATGATGGATTATCAGTCAAAGTCCGGCGGCTTGGGGCCAGAAATTTGGCCCACGGGTGATTATAAGGCTGACATGCAAAAGGTCGCCGAAATCTATTCTACTGTCGTGCCGAAACACCCTGCGAAAGGGATGACCGGCATTTTTGCAAAGGATGAAACATGACAGCTATCGGTCAAACACTTGCAATCAACGCGACTGCCCTGCTTGCAGTCATTCTGTTGCTCTGGGCTTATTCGGTCAAGATCCGCGATGTTTCGTTCATTGATGCATTTTGGGCATTCGGAATGGTGCTGCTTGCGTGGGCAAGCTGGACGCAATCCGATGCACCGGGCGCGCTGTCGCATTTACTGCTTGGCTTCACAACATTGTGGGGGCTTCGGCTTTCGCTGCATTTGTGGACACGCTGGCGCGCGCATGGCGAAGATCCGCGTTATGAAAAAATCATGCGCAGTGTGATGGAGAAAAAGGGCTGGAGCTGGAGCAAAACGTCGCTGCAGTCGGTTTTTCTGACTCAAGCCCCGTTGCTGTTCATCACCTGCCTGCCCGCACAGCTCGGCATTGCGTACAGCGATGGCGCGAACGCAGATTTAGGGCCACTTGCATTTGCCGGCGCGATTATTGCGATCATCGGCATATTGTTTGAAACCATCGGCGATGCGCAGCTAAACGCCTTCCGGGCCAACCCAGCCAACAAAGGCAAGGTGCTCGACACTGGCTTATGGCGCTATACAAGACATCCCAATTACTTCGGTGATGCCTGCACGTGGTGGGGCATCTGGCTCATCGCATGTGAGACTGGCCTGCCAGGTTGGATCAGCATCATTGGCCCGATCTTCCTGACCTTCACACTCACGCGCTGGTCGGGTAAGCCAATGCTAGAATATGGCATGAAGAAAACGCGGCCCGGATATGCGGAATATGTCGCGCGCACATCAGGCTTTTTCCCGCTGCCGCCAAAGTCGCGCTAAGCCGTTAAAGGCGGGTGCTTGTTACGCCCATTCAGGTGCCCTGAAATCAGGTGACAACGCCAAACAGGTCGTGCTCGTCCGCGTCTTCGATGTCGACGTGAACGATGTCGCCCGCTTTCAAGGTCGGTGCAACGTCACGCAAATAGACATGGCCGTCGATCTCCGGCGCATCGGCTTGCGACCGTCCGGAGGCGCCAACGCTGCCATCTTCATCGGCGTCGCCAATCTCGTCGATAATAACAGGGATATTGCGTCCAACCTTCGCGGCAAGCTTCGCAGCGCTAATCGCCGCCGTCTTTTCCATAATCCGCTGGAACCGCTCTTCCTTCACTTCTTCGGGAACAGGGTTTGGCAAATCGTTCGCTTGCGCACCTTCCACCGGTTCGAAGCGGAAAGCCCCGACCCGGTCCAGCTGCGCTTCGTCCAACCAGTCGAGCAGATATTGGAAATCCGCATCGGCTTCGCCCGGAAATCCGACCACAAAGCTTGACCGGATAGCGATATCGGGCGCGATACTGCGCCAGTTGCGGATGCGTTCAAGCACCTTCGCTTCATTGGCGGGGCGCTTCATGGCTTTGAGAACATTCGGCGCGGCATGTTGAAACGGGATATCGAGATATGGCGTCAGATAGCCTTCCGCCATCAACGGAATAACGTCATCAACATGCGGGTAAGGATAAACATAATGCAGCCGCACCCAAGGCGCGATGCCCTCACTCGTTCGCAAGCTGCCCAATTCGCGGGCGAGGTCGGTCATATGCGCACGCACCTGACGCCCCTTCCACTCGCGTGGTTCGTGCCGCGTATCAACGCCATAAGCAGACGTGTCTTGCGAAATAACCAAAAGCTCGTTGGTGCCAGCAGCGACCAGTTTCTCCGCTTCACGCAACACCGCGTCAATCCGGCGACTTGTAAGCTTTCCGCGCAACGAGGGAATGATGCAGAAGGCGCAGCTATGGTTGCAACCTTCGGAAATCTTTAGATAGCTGTAATGGCGCGGCGTCAGCTTCAATCCGCCTTCGGGCACCAGATCCACAAACGCACCGCGTGTAGGTGGCGCAGCTTCATGAACCGCCGAAACGACAGCTTCATATTGATGCGCGCCTGTGATCGCGAGCACATCAGGGAAGCGGGCACGGATCACGTCGGCTTCATTACCCATGCAACCTGTGACAATCACACGGCCGTTTTCTGCAATCGCCTCTCCTATCGCCTCAAGGCTCTCCTCCTTTGCGGAGTCCAAAAAGCCACAGGTGTTGACCAGCACAACGTCAGCGCCGGCATAATCCGGCGACAAGCCATAGCCATCGGCACGCAGCTTTGTGAGGATCCGTTCGCTATCGACCAGCGCCTTGGGACAGCCAAGTGATACCATGCCGACCTTCGGCGCTGCTTTGATTTGAGTTGCCATGATGGCGGGCCGCATAGCGGGTTTCGGCACGCTTGTCACGGGCAGTATAGATTTGCGGTGCGCGTCAGGATAACAATCCAACGATGATTATCAAAATTACCAAAGGCACGGATCGTGATTTTCTCGCTATTGTTCGGGATGACGGCTCGACGGAGACCGCAAACTTCCCGAAAAAAGGCGTGACGCCGCATGATGCGATCCATTATTTCGTCGAAACCGAATTGAATCTGCGGACGGCATTTTGGGGACTTGTGGCAAAAGGACATAGTCCCGCAGATATTCAGGAAATTGCAAAACAAGCGGGCCACGCCAGCGCGTCACGGGCGCAGACGCCTGATGAACATATTGTGCAGCTGCTTCAGGCAGAACGCTTGGTGGAATGTTTCGAATCCGACGCATGGGGCGCACCGGCAGATACCGAAACCTTTATCTCGATTGCGGCAACGGCCTGCGAGGCTTCATTTATTCCTATGCCTGTGCTGACGCCCCAATCGATTGAGGCCGTACGCACGCGCATTGCCGATTTTCTGTCCATCTGGTCGGTTGCGAAGGCTGGCCATGTGGCCGAATTTCAGTGGGATGAACCTTGATCGCGAACGCAACGTAACTGGCACGCTGCAGCGAATGGTTTTCCCTTATCCGCTGTAAGCGCTCCGAAGATTGGTGAGGGACTCGCTATGGGTTAAGTCAAGCTGCAGCGGGGTCACTGCGATGTAGCCATCCTCGATCACCTCAAGGTCCGTATCATGGCCAGGCGTATGCACCATGCCATGAAGCCCAAACCAATAATAGTCATAACCGCGCGGATCCGTGCCCTTGACGATTGAACCGCGGCTATAGTCATGGAAACCCTGCCGGGCGACTTTGATGCCCTTAACATCCTGCGGCAGTAAAGGCGGGAAGTTGATGTTGGTCAGCGTCCGCGGCGTATGCGGCGTGTCCAATAACGGACGCAGCACGCGCTCACCCCACGCTTCGGCAGCCGAAAAGGGTACAGCATCCGCCATGCCTTCTTTGCTATATACTTGGCTAAGCGCAATGGATCGGATTCCCGCCAAGGCCCCTTCCATCGCCGCAGCGACCGTGCCCGAATAAGTGATGTCATCGCCAAGGTTGGCACCACGGTTCACACCGGACAGAATCAGGTCAGGCTTGGCATCTTTCATGATGACACCAATGCCGAGCATGACAGAATCGGTTGGCGTCCCCGCAACCGAGTAATGTTTTTCGCCATGTTGGCGGATCCGGACAGGCTTCGTCAGCGTCAGCGAATGACCTGCCCCTGAATTTTCCTCGGCCGGTGCGACAATCCAGATGTCATCGCTCAGGGTGCGGGCAATCGCCTCCAACACCTTAAGGCCCGGCGCATTCACACCATCATCATTGGTCAATAAAATGCGCATCAGGCCGCAATCTCCAGCTTCGTCAAGCCGCCCATATATGGCAGCAGCGCGGCTGGAACGGTCACACTGCCGTCCGCCTGCTGGTGATTTTCGAGAACGGCAACCAGCGTACGGCCAACGGCCAAGCCAGAACCGTTCAACGTGTGTACGAACACATTGCCTTTGTTTTCCGCAGCGCGGTAGCGCGTGTTCATACGGCGCGCCTGCCAATCACCGCAGTTCGAACAGCTCGAAATTTCACGGTACAGCCCCTGCCCCGGCAACCAGACCTCAA
>Ga0315908_10001105_pt1 | contig 20729 bp, 24 predicted proteins | sample LakEriMetagenome_12_FD_203520 | JGI IMG/M metagenome (GOLD analysis project Ga0315908, IMG submission 203520) | Freshwater fungal communities from buoy surface, Lake Erie, Ohio, United States - Buoy 4 MA124 | ecosystem: Environmental > Aquatic > Freshwater > Lake > Lake biofilm | place: USA... | reverse complement strand
GTTCCAAAGCAGCGGGCCATGCAACAGACACGTCATGTCCGAGTGATGTCAACATCTCTGCGGTGCGACGAATTGATTCGCGTGACTCCGCATGATCTGTCTGGTGCTCAAACAATGGATGATCCAAGATGCCAATGCGCAAACGACCAGGGTTTACGCCTACTTCTTGCGACAACGGACGAGCATATGGCGGCGCCGTGTACGGATCGCCTGGTTCATAACCAGAGATCAAATCAAGCACTGCTGCGGTGTCGCGCACCGTGCGAGTCACGCAACCATCAATAGTGGAACCCATCCAACTTTCACCGAGGTCGGGGCCTTTACTCACACGACCACGCGAAGGCTTGAGACCAACAAGTCCACACTCTGCAGCCGGAATACGAATAGAACCGCCTCCATCGTTTGCGTGACCAACAGCAACAATGTGCGAAGCAACACTTGCAGCCGAACCACCCGATGATCCACCCGTTGAATGTTCAAGGTTCCACGGATTACGCGATGGTCCGTAGCTCAGTGGCTCCGTTGTAATCGTGTTGCCAAACTCTGGTGTGTTCGTGCGACCAATGACGACGAATCCTGCATCACGAAAACGACGTGTGAGATAACTGTCGTGCTGCGCGACGTAGTTTGCGTTCTTCAAGAAGCGCGTACCCATGTGGTGCGGTTCTCCCGCCATTGATGCGCCAAGATCTTTCAACACAAGCGGCACACCAGTGAATGGGCCAGCAGGCAGACCCTTTGCAACGTCATCACGAGCGCGATCGAATCGTGGGTGAATGATCGCGTTGATGTCTCCGTTCACGCGCTCTGCTTGTGCGATTGCTGCGTCCACCATTTCGCGTGCAGACACTTCACCCTTGGCAACAAGCGCCGCCTGTGCCGTCGCATCTAATTCGTTCAATGATTCACTCATGGTGGAAACCTTATGCCCGCCGTAAGGTAGCCCCGTGCGAGTTCTTGCTGCGGCTGACAAATTCAAGGGCACTGCCAGCGCCGCTCAGATCTGTGCCGCGATTGGGCATGCCTGCTGGGCTCTCAACATTGACTGCACCGAGATACCCATGGCCGACGGTGGCGAAGGAACTCTCGACGTTTTGGGTGGGCCTAACCGCACCACCGTTGTCACCGGCCCGTTAGGCCAACCCGTGGAAGCTGCATGGCGACTGCATCGAGGAGTTGCTGTGATCGAGATGGCGCGCGCATCTGGCCTCACCCTGGCTGGGGGCCCGACAAAGAATGACGCTCTCAATGCAACAACACAAGGTGTTGGCGAATTGATTGACACAGCACTCAATGCGGGTGCGAAGAGGATCATCGTGTGCCTCGGTGGCTCTGCAACAACCGACGGCGGACTTGGTGCAATCCAGGCCATCGGTACGCCGGCGAGACTCCTTGCCGTTGACTTTCTCGTCGCCTGTGATGTCGACACTTTGTTCACCGACGCAGCAAAAGTCTTTGCACCGCAAAAAGGTGCGACTCCAGCACAAGTGGGAATGCTCACTGGTCGACTCGAGCAACTTGCTCAACGATATGAACGCGATTACGGAATCAATGTTGCGCGCATTCCTGGCAGTGGCGCTGCTGGTGGACTTGCTGGCGGACTCGCTGCACTCGGAGCAAAATTAATTCCGGGCTTTGACATCGTGGCCGAAGAGAACGGTTTTGATGAAGCCGTGAAAGAACATGACATTGTCATCACCGGCGAAGGTTTACTCGACGACACCAGCTTTGACGGGAAAGTCGTTGGGTCCGTTCTTGATTACGCACACGATGCAAAGACGCGCACGATTGCGATCGTGGGTGACATAGATGATGCAATGAACTCATCACTGCGAGCAGAAATCGAAGCTGTCAGCATCACGGAGATATTTGGCGCCGAGATGGCACTGCAACAAGTGTTGCGCTGCGTAGAAGACGCCACGACAGAAGTTCTCAAAAAACTCCTGTCCTAAAGCCCATCGCTAGCAGCGACAGAGCATCAATAAGGGTGACTACTGCGGAACAGTGGTGGTTGCGGCGCTGCCATTCGGGCCGCCTTCAGCACCAGCAAGTGGCTTGTTTGAAAGGTCTGTTCCCAAGAGAATCAGAACACATGCTTCACCGATGCTTCCGTCTTCCAACGGAACTGGATTTGGCATTGGCCCAAGATCGACGTTGCCACCAAGAACTGCTGCAACGTTCTGCGCATTGGCTTCACAACCCACGGTGTAATACACACCAGTCTTCAAACGCTTTGCTGTACCTGGAGCCACGTTCTTTGCTTCTGGCACTACGTACCCGCGTGCCTGCAAACGACCAGTCATGTCGCCGGCACTGCCAGCGATACCCGATGCATTGGCAACCTGAATCTTGAAGCCCATGATGTTGAACGGTGAAGTCGATGAAGATGAGTTCGGATCAATGGTGCCACCACCGGGAACAGTGACCTCTGGGGCCTTGGTTGCGGGGGTGACACTGGAGCCACCATCTGCGCGAACGTCGCGAAGAATGAGGAATCCGAGAAGGAGTGCGACCACAGCAACGGCTGCGCCAAGGGTGCCGTTTGATGCTGATGGAAGTGATGGGCGGGATCCGCGAGGGCGTTGCTGGCTCATAAGAAATGGTCCTCCGTATTGGAAAAGGAGATAGCCCTACCGTAGTGGGCAGGTGTGCAGGGCGTGGGCCACCGCCCAAAACCCTTACATATCAAGTAAATGGAGCCGGGTGTGGGGGTTGAACCCACGGCCTACGCATTACAAGTGCGTTGCTCTACCACTGAGCTAACCCGGCGAGGTCTCTCAGCCTAGGCGCGTCCAGCCATTCGCACACGGGTCACTTCATAAGTAGCCAGTGCGGCTGCTGCCGAGACGTTGAGAGAAGACACTTGGCCCAGCATGGGGATGCCCACGATGGTGTCGCAGCGGTCCTTCACGAGGCGGGACAAGCCTGTGCCCTCGGACCCCAGAACGATGCAGATGCCCTCGTTGGCCAACTTACCAATGTCGAACAAGGTGTTGGTGCTGGAGTCGTCAAGACCGACCACCCAGATGCCCTTGTCCTTCATCTGCTGAATGGCAGTGGGAAGGCCAGAAACCAGGGTCATCGGAACATGCTCCACGGCGCCAGCTGATGCCTTTGCCACGGTGGGAGTCACATGGACTGCGCGATGCTTGGGCAACACCACACCCGTAACACCCGCACCATCGCAACAGCGCAAAAGTGCCCCGAGGTTGCCTGGGTCGGTCACGCCGTCAACTGCGACCAAGAACGGAGCGACGCCATTGTGTGTCTTCAGCATGTCGGCAAACGATGCCTCTTCAAGTTGATCAGCAAACGCGATGATGCCTTGTGGTGCTTCACTGCGCGCGGTGTCTTCGAGTGTGCGACGAGCAACTTCAAGAATGGGCACACGTTGTGCATGAGCGATTTGTTCGATGTCATCAAGAATCGGTGCTGCATCAATGTCGGATGCCATCCAGATCTCACGGATCTTGCGCTTTTGACCAATCAGCAATTCACGAACTGCTTGACGACCTTCTACTTGTTCTCCACCGAGACCCTTCGCAACAGGAGCATTGCGCCGCGGTGCTTCTCCTCGACGTCCACCAGGAAGAGGAGCAGAACGGCGAGCCTTTGGACGCGGAGCATCATCACGCGAGAACGAAGCAGCATTGCGTGATGCACCGCCAGCACCTGCGCCTTTGCTGCGCGACACAACACCGCGAGATGCCGCTGCACCACTGCGCGGCGATGCAGCCTTCTTTGCTGCGGGCTGGCTTCCGGCGCGACTGTTTGTGTTGCGTCCACCAGCGGGACGTCCTGGAGGTCCGAGATTGACCTTTGCCTTTGGCTTATTCGATTTGCGTGCGGCCATGACTATGACTCCTTGATAATGACGGCTGACGCGAAGCAAGCAATGCCCTCGCTGCGTCCGATCGCCCCAAGGCCTTCAGCGCGTCGTCCCTTCACAGAAACGGGTGCACCAGCGGCTTTGGAAAGCAGGGTCACCATTGTGTCGCGAGATGGAGCGATTCGTGGCGATTCGCACACAACACTGCAGTCAACATTGCCAATTCTCCAGCCCTGAGCGGTCACTTTGGCTGCCACATCGCGCAAAATGGCCAATGAGTCCGCACCTTTCCACGCTGGGTCGGTATCTGGGTAATGCTGACCAATGTCGCCGAGGCCTGCAGCCCCTAACAATGCATCAGCTGCGGCATGAGCAATCACGTCGGCGTCACTGTGGCCGATAAGCACTCGTTCACCAGGAAATGGAACGCCACCCAAGATCAGCACGCGACCTTCAATCGGTGCATCAGCGAACTTATGGATATCGAAACCCTGGCCGACTCGAACATCAATCATCAGACTTCACCTCGCAATAAATAGTTGGCGTGTGCACTCGCCCATTCAAGGTCTTCACGAGTCGTGATTTTTCGATTCACTACTTCGCCCTCGACCACGATGACCTCACCGGCGATCTTTTCGATCAGCGTTGCATCGTCGGTTCCTTCGCCACCACTTGCGTGCGCCTTGCGTAACGCCTCGGCACGAAAAGCTTGCGGAGTCTGAATCGCGCGGAGGGTCTCGCGATGCAAAGTACTCGTGACAACATTCGACGCATTCACTTGTTTGATGGTGTCGACGACAGAGACACCTGGCACAGCTCCGGCAGCCCCATCAACCACCGCAGAAATCACATGTTGGTAGACCGCTGGGCTCGCAAATGGCCGCGCGGCATCGTGCACCAAAATGATTGTTGCTTCGGGTGGAACCGCAGCGAGCCCCTTGCGCACTGATTCACTGCGCGTTTTGCCACCTTCTACTTGGTTTTCGCCGTGTGCTTGTCCCACGGGCAGAACAGTGATGACACCAACTGAATGTTTTGCGGCCCCCTCAACAGCCCAGTCGACGATTTTCTTCCCGCCGATGAGTTCAAATTGTTTCGCACTGCCAAAACGGAGGCCTGAACCTGCCGCTACGACAATTGTCCAGACAGTTTCATTTTCAGCCATGCCCGAAGGGTAGTACGGTCAGAATTGCTATGGCACACGAACAAGTTCTCGCTGAAACAGAATTCTTCGCAGAGGCACCTCTCGAACTACTCGCACCTATTGCCGCTGCTGGCAAAGTACGCGACTTAGTGCGCGGAGATGTCCTCTTTGAGGCAGGCGATGAGCCAGACAGTATTTATGTTGTTCTTTCTGGTCGCATTGCAATTGCAATCGGTAATCGTCCGTTTGATCATCGCGAGAGCGTGATTGCGCTCATGGACGAAGGCGACTTGTTTGGCGACATGGGAATGTTGGACAAGAGCCCGCGCTCCGCAGGTGCACGATCACTTGAAGCTTCTTCAGTTCTTGAGATTCCATATTCAGCAGTCATCGAACAACTCAACAAGTCGAGCGACTTGTTGTGGAATGTCATTCGCATGCTGAGCCGTCGCCTTCGTGCAATGGACCAAGCACTCGCCGACAGCGTGTTCCTCGATGTCACAGGCCGCACCGCGAAGCGCCTCTTGGAATTGTCAGGCGGCAAAGATGAATTCACCTTGCCTGTCACGCAAGAAGAACTCGCCGGCATGGTCGGAGCATCACGTGAGCGTGTGAACAAAGCAATCGCAAGTTTCATCAAGCTTCACTGGCTCGAACAGAGCGAGCGCACGTATCACATCATTGATCGTGCAAAGTTGGAACAGCGCGCAATTTAGCCGGTAATCATTGCCTTTTTGCAATGATTTAGAGCAGAGCGCTGAGTAACCAATTCTTCGTTTTTGCATACGCGTCATCCGCGTCATCTTTTCTATAAGACGGCCGAGAAGCATCGTGGGCGAATGCATGATTTGCCTCAGGGTAGAAAGCAATCTGCGCTCCTGTTGCACGTAACTGCGCAATGTCAGCTTCTGGTGTGTACGGATCTTCACCACCGAGAATCGCCAACACATTGTCTGCGTATCCATTAATGAGACATGCAAGTGGGTCGGTGTGTCCGGGACCCTTCCATGCTGGTGGCATCACAATCATTCCGTAGAACGAAGCGATACGAACAAAGCGTTCGTTGACTGCCGCCTTGAAGCAATACATGCCGCCCATGCAGAAGCCCATCAGACCTGTTGTGTCTGTACCCAGCGCATCAGCACCTTCCAACAAGTCACGCAGGTTGTCGCTGTCGTTCAACTGTGGCAACACAGCCACTCGACTTTCAATGGATTCATCAACGCTCTTGCTAGGAAACGGCTCAACAGCGATGACTGACATCTCCCATTCACGTGAAAGACGTTCGACCATTTCTTCATATAAAGGTCGCAGTCCAAAAATGTCAGGCGCAACCACTAATCCCATCTTCGGATTCGGGTGCTGAACCATGAATGCTTCGGTTCCGGAGGGCAAGGTGATGCGCATCTGCAAAGTATTGCCCAGCGGTGAGACCCTGGGTGAGACCTCTGCACCCTTTGTGGGTAAGGGGTTTTCCGCACTGTGCCGCCATGGCACATACACCCACTTCCAGTCCACAGCCCACCTCAGCGCCCACAGCCTCTCCCCCTCCCCAACAGCTGGTGTGGACCACCGTCGGAGCAGGTCCCAGCCGCCAGATCATTGATGAATGGGCCCGTTATGCCCGTCGACCAGCCATTGTGCGCCGTGTGAACTCGTGGGCCTTCATGCCGCGCCACGTAGAGCACCTTGATGAGGTTCTCGAGCTCGCCGGCTTTGGCCGGGCTATCGATGACACAGACGGCGATCAATTTCTTTGGCACCTGGTACGCGAGGCAGAACATGACGAAGTTGCGGCTCGCATCGTTCTTCATCGCATGATGCCTTCCATCATGAACATGGCACGTCGTCGCAGTCGGGTCTTCCTAGGTGGTCTCGAGATGGCCATCAACGATGCTGTCGGCACAGCGTGGATGATCATTCGCACCTTTCCGCATCAGCGACGACCTCGAAAGATTGCAGCCAATATTGCAAAGGACACGGAGTACTACGCCTTTGTTCGTCAGCACCGGCTCAAGCGAGTGAAAGAACAACAAGTGGGCGACGAAATACTGAGAGGAGTTTTTGAATACCCACAATCACATGGCGACTCAGAAGACTTTGATAACGCCATGGCTGAAGCAGAAGAGAGTGGTGTCAAAGCACACCATATTGAACTGTTGAATCGTTTGGCTAATGGAGAGCACAGTCGAGATATCGCTGCGGCTGAAGGTGTGTCACCACGAACAGTGCGTCAGCATCGCAAAGACGCTGTTGACGAAGTGCGACGGGTGTTACTGAACAACTAGTGCGGTTTAACGCGCAAGTTTCACGCGACGCAAACGCAAGCTGTTTGTCACCACAAAGACCGATGATGATGCCATGGCCAAACCAGCCCACATCGGGTTGAGTCGGCCAGAGGCGGCAAGTGGAATAGCCGCCACGTTGTACGCGAATGCCCAAAAAACATTGGTACGAATAGTGCGCAATGTGGCGCGCGACAAAAGAATTGCATCAGGCACAGAGCGAAGGTCGCCGTTCACGATGGTCAAGTCACTTGCCTGCATTGCTACATCGGTGCCACCACCCATGGCGATACCCACATCTGCTTGAGCAAGTGCAGCAGCATCATTCACACCGTCGCCCACCATGGCGACCGCATATCCGCGCTCTTGCAGGTCCTTCACAACGGCCACCTTGTCAGCCGGCATCACGCCTGCATATAAGTGGTGTTCGTCAATATCGATACCGACAGACACTGCAATGGCTTCTGCCGTCGTCTTGTTGTCACCTGTGAGCAAGACAGGCGCAAGGCCCATCAGTTTCAGCGACGCAATGGCCTCAGCGCTAGTGGGCTTTGGCTGATCAGCCACGCACACAACAGCATTCGCGCGGCCATCCCAACTCACAAGCACTGCTGTTTGTCCATCTGCTCGTGCAGTGGCAAGTGCTTCCTTCAACGATGCGGGAATGATGACGAGGCGATTCGTGAACATCTCCTCACGACCCACCAACACGATGACACCACCAATACGACCCGCGGCACCAACGCCGGGCATCGCTTCAAACTCATCAAGTTTTGGCAGCTCACCAAGTTCAGCCTCGGCAGCGGAAACAATGGCGCGCGCAATGGGGTGCTCACTGCCCTTCTCCACAGCTGCTGCGTAGCGCAACGCAGATTCACGTGTGACACCTTCAGCACACACGATGTTGGCAAGAGTCATTGCGCCCGTTGTGACAGTGCCGGTTTTGTCAAGGATCACGGTGTCAATGCGGCGCGTGCTCTGCAAAACATCAATGCCCTTAATCACGATGCCCATTTGTGCGGCACGACCGCTACCCACCATGAGAGCAGTCGGTGTTGCAAGACCTAATGCACATGGGCACGCAATAATCAACACTGCAACTGCAGCGGTGAACGCTTTCTCCATGTCGCCGTCAATGAACAACCATGCAGCCAAGGTGGCAGCACTGATGGCAAACACCACTGGAACAAAAATGGCGGAGACCTTGTCCGCCACTTTCTGTACCGGGGCCTTTGTCGCCTGTGCATCTCGCACCAACTTGGCCATACGAGCGAACGTGGTTTCCCCACCGACTCGTGTGGCCTTCACCAATAAGCGTCCGTTTTGATTCACTGTTGCAGAGGTGACGTTGTCGCCAACAGAGACATCGACAGGAACGCTTTCGCCAGTGATCATGCTCGCATCAATGCTGGAGGAACCTTCTTCCACCACGCCGTCGGCTGCAATCTTTTCTCCGGGGCGCACCACCAAGATGTCACCCTCACGAACGACTGATGCTGGAATTGACACTTCTTCGCCATCACGAAGCACGGTTGCATATTTTGCCCCCATCGCAAGAAGAGATCGCAGTGCATCACCGGCGGTGTTCTTTGCCTTCATCTCTAGGTATCGACCCAAAAGAATAAACGCAGTCACTGTGGCACCGACTTCGAAGTACACGTGACCAGTACCGGCGTGAGTCATCGTTAGTCCGTCGTGCACCATGGTCTCGTCAAGGGCATTGCCCCACACCAGAGCCCAGATGCTCCACAATGTTGCTGCGATGACACCAACAGAGATGAGAGTGTCCATTGTGGTGGTGCCATGACGCGCATTCTTCAATGCAGTTCTGTGGAACGGCCATGCACCCCATGTGACAACAGGAAGTGAAAGAGCCATTACCCACCATTGCCATCCACTGAATTGCAATGGCATGACCATGCTGAGAACGACAACAGGGATCGACAACACGACCGACAATGCGAGACGAATCCGCGCTTGACGAAGTCGCTCTTCTAAGTCGTCATCAAACGGTGTGTCATCAACAACACGCGCGCCGTATCCGGCATCTACGACTGCCTTGATCAGCGTGGACTGCTCCACTGAGGTGCCATCGAATGCCACCATCGCGGATTCAGTTGCGTAGTTGACAGCAGCTTCCACGCCGTCAATGCCATTGAGTGTCTTTTCAATGCGCGCCGCACATGCCCCACAGGTCATGCCCTGAAGAGCAAGTTCCACTTCAATAATGGATTCAGGGGGAACTACAACGCTCATACCCTCTTACCTACCACCAAAGTCAGGGTGACGCTTCTCAAGGAATGCAGTAATTCCTTCTTGTGCCACATCTGACGCCACAGCGTTGGCCATCACGGCAGATGCAAACGCATAAGCACCTGCTTCATTCATACCTACTTGTTGGTAGTACGCCTTTTTGCCAAGTGCCTTACTCTCACGGGAGCCGCGACATGCACGATCTACTAATGATTGCGTCGCGTTCTCGAGTTCTTCATCAGAAGCAACTTCGTTGATGAATCCCCATTCCAATGCAGTCTGAGCAGTGATGACATCACCAGTCATCGCCATCTCTAATGCGCGTTTTGGTGGGAGTGACCGCGCAACAGCAACTAGCGGTGTGTGACAGAACAAGCCACCCTTGCCGCCGGGGATAGCGAAGCCTGCTGAAGTGGCAGCAACGGCGAGATCACACGTAGCCACCAATTGACAGCCTGCAGCGGTCGCCAATGCATGTACACGCGCCACAATGGGCTGCGGGATGGAATGCATCATCAGCATCAAGTTCGAGCACACAGTAAAGAGGTGCAATGCATCTGCCTCTGATGCACCCTTCATTTCTCCAAAGTTGTGTCCGGCGGAAAACACAGGGCCTTCAGCAGCCAGGATGACACCGAGAGCATCAGACGACCCGATTTCTTCGAACACCTTGGTGAGCTCAACGAGAACATCAAGTGACAAGGCATTGCGCTTTGCTGGATTACACATCGTGACCGTGACGTAATTACCGCGACGTTGCGAACGAACTGAAGTTGTCATGGCGTGCCTCCGTAGTCACCCACAAGAGTACGCCCGAGATCACATGTGATTAGAGGCTGAGCACGGAACCTTGAAACAGTGGTGCGCCCTCTGGGGCTCGAACCCAGGACCTGCGGATTAAAAGTCCGTTGCTCTACCAACTGAGCTAAAGGCGCGGAGGCGGAACGGAATTCGGAGCGAAACTCGCCCAGAACGCCGAATACATCCGTTTCCCAGTGTAGTTCGGGTGAACTGAATCCACCTAAGGGCCACAAATGCCCGTGTTTAGGAAGTCAGACGGGTCTCGGCGGCAGTGACCTGTTGGGCCAACAAATGGCGCGCTCGGGCCACCCGACTCTGGACTGTGCCACGAGGACAATTCAACACAATGGCTGCTTCCTCATACCGATAACCAAGGACACGCACCAGAACGAATGCTTCTCGAAACTGAAGTGGCAAGGAAGCAATCAGATGACGGATCTCAACGGAGTAACCCTCATCCTCATTCACCGCTTGCACATGCATCAACTGTTTGGCCAGCGACTCTTCCTTCTTTTTCTTTTCAGCAAAATCAAGACACACCCGACGGGCGATTGAGAGCAACCAAGAAGTTGCCGTTGAATCACCTCTGTACGACTGCAGACCCCGATAGGCCCGCAGGAAGGTTTCTTGTGTGACGTCGTCGACTTCATGGCCCGAGTTCGAAAACCACGAACTAAACCGTCGCACATCGGCTTCACACATCCGAATCACACGCGAAAATGCATCATCATCGCCATCTTGGGCGAGAAGTAGGTCTCTCGTCGCAACATCCACATCAAAAATTTACCATCAAGATTTTTCGCCGGATGGGAACAAAACGTGGCAGATGACCGTCTGTGTTGATATGGAATCAGAGGATCAATATCCACAAAGGCCATCACTTGGCGACCCACTCATGGAGTTTCCCCCCTTCGAATCTCCATCGGAACAGCGGAAAAGCAGGACCTCTGACCGTCGCCCACCAACAAGAAAAACAAAAAGCCGACCACAGAATTCTGTGCACTCTGCGCTTAACGGAGGAATCCGTTTAGCCCTTTGTGTTGCTGCTGTGTTTGCATCAACAGTTGTTTTGGCACAACAAGGCGATGATCCGACTCCGGCAATCGCTAGTTCTCCTACGAATGCAGATACTCCATCTGCTGCCCCAATAATCGCCAAGAAACGTGTCCTTGTCTCAGACCCCGCGAACACTGCAATTGTTCGGGAGATCGCTGGTGATCTCCTCATCGTTGAAAGCATCATTCCTCCAGGAGCAAATGGACACACCTACGAACCAGTCCCAGGAGATGCCATCAAGGCAGCGAGCGCAGACTTGTACATCGAAAATGGAATGGAGCTCAATCTCGCAGTCACAAATTTTGTGCGAGCGAACTACCGCTCAGGAACACCAGAACTCAGCCTTGCTGATGCCATTCCAAAGAACCAAGTCATCAGTACAGATACTGCTGAACAGATTGCTGCTCACGGACACGCACACTCATACAACGCTCACTTCTGGACTAATCCGGAATACGCCATCATGTACGCGCAGCAAATCAGCACTGTTCTCTCTCAGGTAGACGCTGCAAACTCAGCCACCTACACAACACGAGCAAATGCCTTTATCGAACGGCTTCAGGTACTTGACGTCGCATTTGCCGCGGCAATCGCATCAATCCCTCCTCAAAACAAAAAGCTGGTTGTGTACCACGACAGTTGGTCGTATTTCGGTCGTCGCTATGGAATTCCAGTTGTCGGAGCAATTCAACCTGTCTCCTTCTCTGAGCCATCGGCGGATGAAATTCGCAAGATGATTGACCAGATACGTCGAGAGGCAGTACCTGCATTCTTTGGAAGTGAAGTCTTTCCGTCGGATGTCCTCAAGGCAGTCTCGGCCGAAACGCAGGCGAAGTATTACTCAGACCTCTCCGATGAAGTACTCCCTGGCACGCCGGGTACACCAGAACATTCGTACGAAGGAATGATGATTCAGAACGTTCGCATGATGACGACTGCACTTGGGGGAAATGTTTCCCTTCTTGACAACCTCACACCAGGAGCGTCGCCATCATGATCACACTTCAAAATCTTGGGTTTTCGTACGGTGACAACAAAGTCCTCTACGAGATCACGACACAATTTTCTCCTGGCGAGATTGTTGGCATCATCGGGCCATCGGGAGCGGGCAAGACAACCCTTCTTCGAATCCTGCTCGGCGAACTACAACCAACGCGAGGTGTCATCACAACGTCGAACGGAACAAACCTTTCCGTTGGGTATGTCCCTCAGCTTGATTCAGGCGAGCGAACCTTCCCCCTCACAGTTGAAGAGATGGTTCTCCTGGGTGCAGCTTCTTTCAGTCGAAAAGTTCCGTGGTTCAGTCGAAGCGAGAAGCGTGAAGTTGCTGCCATTCTCGAACGTCTTGGCGTTCTTCAACTCAAGGACAATCGATTAAGCGAACTTTCAGGTGGGCAGTTTCAACGAGCGTTGATCGCCCGTGCTCTCATGGCACGACCATCACTTTTATTGCTTGACGAACCAACCAGTGGCATCGACCTTCACACACGACAGCAAGTTCTTGATCTGGTGCATGAACTTCAATCGGATGGATTCACCATCATTCTCACCACTCACGACCTCAACTGGGTTGCCGCACAACTTCCGCGCATTCTGTGTCTGAATGGCACAATCACCGGCGACGGTGCACCCGCGGAAGTGCTCACCCCCACAGTTGTGCATCAAACATATGGAGCGCAGATGGACGTGATCTTTCATCAAGGGCGACCAGTTGTCGTTGACTCCGTCAACCAAGGAGGAGTTCAATGAGTTACTTCATAGACCCATTTCAATACGACTTTTTCAGTCGCGCACTCATCGTCTCCGTTCTCATTGGTGCTCTCGCCGGAGCCATCGGACCATTTGTGCTCGTACGCCGAATGGCCTACATCGGTCAAGGCATGTCACAGAGCGTTTTGGGAGGCGTCGCTCTTGGCGTTGTCTGGGGATTTGATGTGTACTTTGGTGCAGCTGTGGCCGCGGCGTTATCAGCCGCATTAATTTACTTCGTACGTAATCGCGGCATACCTGTCGACACCGCAATTGGCATTGTCGCATCCACCATGTTCGCGGTCGGCGTTGCAGTTGTCTCTTCTTCGCGTGATCGGCGACTGAATTCCGCAAATCTTCTTTTCGGCAATGTTTTAGGAGTCGATACAGAAGACATCATTCTTGTGGCGCTCGTGACTCTCCTTGCAGCTGTTGTTCTTTTTCGGAATTACAAAACACTCCTTGCAGTGACTCACAATGCATCCGTAGCTGCAGCGCACGGAGTTCGGGCTCGTGTTATGGAAGTTGTATTCAGCGCACTCCTCGCGATGGTCGTTGTGACTGCACTTCGAGTTCTTGGAGTTCTTCTTGTTGCGGCCACACTTCTCATTCCGGCGGCAACAGCCACAATGACGTTCAAGACATTTCGGCATATCACCATCGCATCAATTGCCCTAGGAACTTCCTTTGCACTCATTGGCCTCTTCTTGTCATTTCATAGGAATATCGCAAGTGGTCCAGCAATCGTTCTCGTAGGCGCAACAGTGTTCGTTATGAATATGTTGTCGAATACTGCTCCTCGACGAACGGGAGCGTGAAGCAAGTGGACTCACAAGAAGAGGTCCTGTGCCCATGGTGGGATCGAGTCTCGGCACTTATCGACGGCGAATTGCCCGATGCGCAACATGAAATGGTGCTCTCTCATACACAATCATGCGTCAACTGCGCCACCCTCCTCAATCAACACAACCAATTTGCAACACCAACCAGTCCAAATGCTGCAGTTTCATCTCGTTTGTTGATGACGTTGCCTCAGCGCAACACTCCCCAACTGCGCGCACTCCTCGCGATCATCGGTGTATTGATCATCCTTGGTTCTGTCCCCGGATTCATCCGCGGCAACACTGACGGCAACAGTTTTCATGATCTACGTCATTTATCTATTTGGCAATTCGCAATCGGAGTCGGCACTTTGTCGGCAGCCATCTCATTTAGAATTTCTCGACTGCTCACTGTGGTGATCTCTACTTTCTTATTGCTCACTTCCATTGCGACGGTCTATGACCTAGTGACAGGCCACCGAGGTCCATGGACTGATCCGTTACACCTTGTTGAGATTGCTGCCGCTCTCGCATTAATGCGATTGATCTATCCATCCCTGAAATTGTCAGGAATTCGTAGTCGAGGGATATCCCTAAATTGATAAGAGGAAGACACTTTCTTGTTGTCTGAGAACAAAGCCTTACGCTGTGAGTGTGGGCCGTTATGCACAAACAAAAAATGGTTATCCACCAAAAGTGTGTACAACGTGTGGAAAACCTTTTGAGTGGCGCCGTAAGTGGGCACGAGATTGGGAGAACGTGAAGTACTGCAGTGACCGCTGTCGCAAAGGCAGTACACCCAATTAAGTACGAAGGTACCGAGGCGTCAACAATTCATCAGCGTAGGGAATGAATCCCCACCCCGCATTGTTTTATCTCTCTGTGCCAACTGTGTTGGTATTCCCAATTCACAGGAGTGAAACCATGAAAAAAACAATTACCGCAATCGCAGCAGCTTCAGTTCTGCTTCTCTCAGCATGTGGATCCGACGGATCATCAACTGACACCACAGTCGCAGCTGTTGACTCAACAGAAATGGCTGCAGAAGTCGGCACCATCGTCGAAGTTGCTCAGGGCAACGAAGACTTTTCAACTCTTGTTGCAGCAGTCGTAGCAGCAGGTCTTGCTGAGACACTTTCTGGCGAAGGCCCATTCACAGTGTTTGCACCAACCAACGCAGCATTTGAAGCATTGCCCGCTGGACTTCTCGAGAAGCTTCTCCTCCCAGAGAACAAAGAAACCCTCGTAAAAATTCTGACCTACCATGTGGTCGGTGCAAAGGTAATGGCAGCAGATGTCATGGCCGGCGATGTCACCACAGTTGAAGGTTCAACATTCGCAATCTCCACCGAAGGTGGAGTGAAGGTCAACACTTCAAACGTTACAGCAACAGACGTTGCTGCATCAAACGGCGTCATCCACGTCATTGACGCAGTGCTTGTTCCACCAACCGTGGACGTCTCTGCGCTCTAAGCATTAGATAAAAGGACCGGCGAGGGAATTCTCTCGCCGGTCCTTTTTTATTGTGCGATTAGCTAATGAGTGATGCGCTGATTGCACCATTGCCACACTGCCTCACGCGCTTCGGGAGTATCGGACTTGCGCGTGCGAGGCAATCGATGAATAGATCGAACGGCACGGTCAGACCAGAATTTGCCTGAGTCATTCTTGATGCTTCGAGACGCCAGCCAACAGATGGTGTCAGCACCTTGTTCAGCACTTCGTAACAAAGGCTTTGTGAGAAGTCGAAAAGCCGGAAGCGACTCTTGAACACCGGGAGTATCTGCCCAGCCGGGATGCATCGATGCAAAGAAAACCTGTGGTTCACGAATCGCCCACATCTCATTCAACGTCACTTGCATGCGCTTTGCGATTGCGTATTGGCGTGTGCCGTCGTAATAAGCAGGTGTCATTTCTGGAGATTCGTCGAGAGGAACATTCGGCAATGATGCTGCATACATCCCACCCGACGACACAGTGATGACCCGACCTGCGGATGATTTCAACAACGGGAGGAGATCTGTTGTCATCTGGTGCGGACCTAGAACATGGGTTGCGATCGTTGTTTCAAATCCCTGCGCGGTGATATCGCGCTCTTTCAGAAGTGCACCAGCATTGTGAATCAATGCGTGAAGTGTCGAAGTGAGACCAATGATCTTTTGTGATGCTGCGCGCACCGCATCAAGATCACCCATGTCAGCAATCACTATTTGAAAACTCTGAGTTTCTGAATCTCGAACTAGTTCACTTCTCGTGCGTTCAAGCTTCTCCGCTGATCGACCAACAAGAATCAGATCTGCACCCATCGCTGCAAGTTGATGTGCCGTTGCTCTTCCTAAACCCGACGTTGGGCCTGTGATGACGACCGTCTTCCCGCGAAGTGCGTTGTGGTCAAGTGGGTCAAATTGCCCGGCTCTCACGAGATAACCAATTCGTGAAAAACCTGGAACAACCAGGGTGTCTAATGCGTCGTCAAGAATCTTCGGCAATGCCATACCCGCACGGTACAGGGGGTGGGCAAATCGTAGGTACCGTATGCGTATGACTTCTAACGTCACCGAATTCATTGGGGTCTACGACGCGGACTCCACTCTGATCGGTGAAGTGTCGTACTGGATTGGCGCCCGTCTTGGCGTGACTCATTGCTCGCTGTGCGAACTCACACACGGTCTATTCACCCAGAAGAGTGAATGGAAGACATGTGCAAAAGAACTCTCCGTGCCGTTTCATACATTCCATCGAAATGACGCACCTGCCGATGTACTTGCTGCGTTGGCCGGTGAATTCCCTGCGGTGTTGCAACGCACTGCAGAGGGTTTGTCAGTCATCTTGACGAAGCAAGCCCTCGAAAGTTTCGATGGCAACACTGCAGACTTCGCACAGTGGCTCTCTGACTATCTCATCCAGCCTTAAGCGCAGCGCGGGCTTCTTCGGGGTCCGGTGTGAAGCCTGGGGTATCTCGACAAAACTCGACCATGATTCCATTGGGGTCGACGTAATAAATCGAATGACACCAGCCATGATCAACGTCCATCATCGGTTCAATACCGCCAGCCGATAGCGAAGCTTTTGCTTTCTTTTGACTTTCTTCATCCGCTGCAAACGCAATGTGATTCACCCAAATAGGAAGCCCAACAGATTCAGAAACATCTGATTTCCAATCAGGCTTCTCTCCCACACCATGCATGTCAAAGAAAGCAATGCATGTGCCATCACCAAGATCAAAGAACAAGTGACGAAAGAATGCATCAGAATCAGGAACGCGGGTGACTTCAGTGTGGACCAGCGGGAAACCACACAAATCTTCATAGAAATGTCGGGTTGCTTCGGGATCTTTGCACGCATATGCAACGTGATGTACACCTACTGATCGATTCAATCCAGTCATCGCACTCTCAATTTCATTCCGGGTCCATCGGGACCATCAATTTCAACCATTGGTTCATCTTTGTTGTCAAACTCAAGCTTTAGCGCTCTCGTCATCACCGCATGCATGTCATACATCGCGGTGATGTAAGTGAACTCGAGAATTTCTTCATCGCTGAGATGCTCCTTCAACGACTCAAAGACACCATCAGCAACACGACCACCGTCGTACACCAACGCGTCAGTGTAAGCGAGTACCGCACGTTCGGCGCCAGAGAAACATTCGGCGGTTTGCCAATGTGGAATCGCTGCAATCTTCTCTTCGCTTACGCCGGCCGAACGTGCCGATTTGATGTGTTGCGAGTAAACAAACTGACTGGAGCGCGCCCAACCGACGCGAGTCTGACCTAACTCACGCAGTTGTGGGTTCAATACGCGGTCGCGACTGCGATAAAGAACAAACCCTTGCATGGCGTGGTCGAAAATCTCGGGGACGAGCGCAAAGACCGTCCACCAGTCCCCTGGAGTGCCAGTTGCAGTTCCGGGTTCTACTACCGGGTCGCGATCCCCAAAGAGCAAGTTGTAAGTGGGCAGCACACTTTCATGCGCCTCTGCCCGTGGTACCTGACGAAGTCGTGGCATATGAACCCCCTAACGGTATTCTGCCACCTTTGTCAACGCCCTATTTCACGACTCTGACTGTCAATTGACGCTCAGACCAGGTGGTTCTCGAAGACTTGTATTTGATGCTCACCAGAACTGTCCGCACTTTAGAGAACGAGTAGCGCTTCCCCGCGTACGTCATTCCGTGCTTTTTGTTCACCGTAATCTTGGCCGCACCAAACTGCTTCGTTTGAAACACACCGGCTGCCTTCAAGATGGCATCGGCAGTGATTTTCTTGTTCTTCTTCAAGACATAAGTGCGCTGCACCGACAGCGTGGGAATTGAGAACCCAATTCCTGTTGAGGAAATCAGAAGCCCATCTGCGCTCGGAATGTACTGAGTTGCTGGCCTCGTTGACCCAGTGGTAGTCGTTCTCTTGACTGGCAATGATTGATCGTTGGATTGACCGGGCGTCAGTCCAAAAGAATTGCTCAAATAGCCCGACGTCAGAAACATCCTGAAATAAGAGAGGTTCAGCTCGCTGACACCGTTCGCTGGCGTCTTGTAGTGAGGACCTGCGATTTTTAGTTGCGCCGCACCGGTGTAACGATCCATTGAGGTCAAACCAAAGACAGATGCATCTGTATCTACCCATCCGCCGCGACTCGCCGAATCAAAGATGGTGACCAAACATGGGTTCAACGGATTAATCGCTTTACAGGATTCGTCAACACTGTCTGGTGGAGCTACAGAACTGCGCATGGCAGGCAACAGCAACATTGAAATTCTATTTGCAACTTTCGACGTTTCCGTATCGCCAATGACGCAGCCATCAATCTCTGTGACCCAGCCCAGGCAGTAACCAGTAGAGGCTGAATGCACTTCCACGGTATTCGCGTTGATGGTCGCAACGTCTCGCAGACCCGAAACAGCAGGCGTAAATGATTGAAGTGAACCATTAACAATTGCCGTACCAACAGACGCCGTGGGGTGTGAGTTCAAAGCCCGACGAAAAATCACCACCACATTTGAGAGTGGAACATTCGGATTGCCAACACCGCCGAAGGGATAGAGAACCATGTAGGGGTATTCGCATTGCGACACAGTCGTCTCGACAAAGCGACACGGCCCGGAATACAAGCCACCACCAATGCCATAACGGGCACCTTGAGGAGTAGACACAGGCACAAGCGCGTTGCCATCAATCGTGATGGAATCGATGCAACCCTTCACCGTTCCCGTTTCACAGAATCCAAGTCCTGTATTCGTTGGCAAGGTGGTATTGAAAATGTACACACCCAATGGAGCAGCCTTCACAGGGGAAACACTTGCCACTGTTGGGAGAACAAACACTGCACTGATAAGCAATGTCGCAATGGAGAGAAGGCGCTTCATGTGGTCACTCTAACCACATGTTCAAGACACCTCTGGAGCTTCGGAGGTTGCAACAGAAAACGCAAAACTACATTTTCAGAAGTCCGCCGATTTATCGGCAGTTTTCAAGCGTTATGAACTGCGATAAACATGAACCATGTCGGCACAACTACTGCCTCATTTCTTCCCCACGAACACACATCACACTCAGCATTTGATGAGGGAGAAAATTCATGTCTATGACCGAAGCACGTCGTACAGAGATGCACATTGGTTTACGAGAATCATTGGGGCCGCGCGTGGCTGACAGCCTGATGGAACACTTGCCGCCTAGCGGCTGGGCCGATGTTGCACGTCAGTCCGAAGTGAATCTTCGCTTCGAGATGATCGACCGACGGTTTGAAGAGATTGATCGACGGTTTGAGGAGGTTGATCGCCGACTGGATGCAATTGAAGCGCGAATGCGATTCATGATCGCATCAGGCTTGACAATTGGCTTGGCTCTGTTTGGCCTTCAGGTACAGATACTTCTCAGCCTTCCCTGAATCAGAACTAGTTAGTCAAAACCAATGAAAGCTGCAGTGGTGTCGTTACCCGCGCGATGTGATTGCACATGGTTCGCAACAAACTCTTCATCGGGGAAACCCATCGCAACACATGTCATGATTACTTGATCTTCTGGAATGTTCGCATACTCACGCACAACCGATGACTGCATAATGCCCTGGCCATTAATCACTGAGCCAAGACCTTTCGACCACGCTGCAAGTACAAGACCATATGTTGCAGCTCCGCAGTCGAAGTGCGCCACAGTGTCGTGCTCTAGTGCCTTGTCAATTGTGATGACAACAGATACGGGTGCATCGAACTGACGGAAGCCGCGCATCACCCAATCCTGACGACGCGCTTTGTCATCACGCTCAATTCCCATTGCCTCAAACAACTGCACAGCTATCTCTACTTGACGATCACGATGCACACCTTCGTACCCATGGCTCAACTTGATCTCGCGATCAATTCCAGCGCCGGCCATCATGCGCTCGGTGTTCCCTTCACGAATCTTCTCAAGAGGATCACCCGTCACCACATGAAAATGCCATGGCTGTGTGTTCATTGACGACGGCGCGCGCTTCGCAATTTCGATGACTTCTTCAAGAAGAGCCCTTGGCACTGGCTGCTTCTTATATCCGCGAATACTGCGACGCTCATGAACAATTGTGGCGTGCTCTTGATTTCCGCTATGAAGTTCCTTGCTTGACATCTGTTTCCCCTATCTGATGCTCTCTATATGTTGGTCGGGACGGACAGTCAGAATTGCATCCGGAGGCAAATTCAGTGCATTCGCCCACCCATTACCGGGGTCCTCCACGTCTCGCCCCACCTGAATATCCACTGAGGTAAGAGTTTCGGGGCCACCAATGGTGACATATCCGTCAAGAGGGATGAG
>Ga0315908_10001104_pt1 | contig 20730 bp, 21 predicted proteins | sample LakEriMetagenome_12_FD_203520 | JGI IMG/M metagenome (GOLD analysis project Ga0315908, IMG submission 203520) | Freshwater fungal communities from buoy surface, Lake Erie, Ohio, United States - Buoy 4 MA124 | ecosystem: Environmental > Aquatic > Freshwater > Lake > Lake biofilm | place: USA... | reverse complement strand
TCCGGACACCGTTTGTCAACTGCCGAGATTGAGTCTTCTCTGGTCGGCCACCCCTGGGTTGCTGAAGCTGCCGTGGTTGGTGCGAGTGATGAAATCACCGGTCAGGCAGTGGTTGCTTTCGTTATCTTGCGTCTCGACCAGGTTGGGGCTGCCGGAGAAGCGGAGAATATTTCGAAGATTCTCCGCGAACAAGTTTCGAAAGATATCGGGCCGATCGCGCGCCCTCGTCAGATCATGGTCGTGGCAGAACTTCCGAAGACACGATCTGGCAAGATAATGCGACGACTACTTCGCGATGTGGCCGAAGGACGTCCGGTCGGTGACGTGACCACACTGGCCGACACCAGTGTTATGAATGTGATTAGTGCGAAGCTTGCCGAAGGTGCCAGCGACTAAATTATTTGAACTCCACGATGAGTTCGAGTTCAACCGGGGAATCCAAAGGTAGTACGGGCACGCCAACTGCGCTTCTGGCGTGCTGACCGGCATCGCCGAATACTTCGCCCAGAAACTCCGACGCTCCATTGATCACTCCCGGCTGACCGGAAAATTCAGGAACCGAAGCTACGAAACCAACCAGCTTGACCACACGAGTTACGCGGTCGAGATCGCCGATTACCGATTTCACTGCCGCGAGAGCGTTCAGAGCTGCCTGACGCGCGTAGTTCTTGGCGTTTTCTGGGCTAACCGAAGCCCCAACTTTGCCGGTTTCCGGCAGCTTTCCCTCGATAAACGGCAGCTGACCCGAGGTGAACACCAAATTACCCGAAATCACCGCTGGCACATATGCGGCTACCGGTTTGGCTAGCTCGGGAAGTGGGTGGCCTAATTCGGCCAAACGGGTTTCAATAACGCTCATGCTATTTCCTTTCAGGGGTCTGTTTTGATGTTACTCGTAAGTACGTTCTCGGCTACTTCACAGCCAAGGATGGTTGCAAGAGAAGGTAATCTTGTAGTTATGTCTGATCGTAATAAGGGCGAGACCGTTTTCAGTCGGCTCCTCAAGTTTGTCGGTCTAAACGCAGTCGTTGGATTGCTAGGTTTGGCCTTGCTGGCTCCTCTGTTCCTGGTTTCGGGTGCTGCCGGTGCTCTCGGCTTTGCCCTGTTTGATAGTTTGCCCGCCTACCTGAAGCCCGTAAACGCTTCTCAGGCTTCAACTCTTTACGGCAAAGACGACGACGGTAACTGGGTAAAGATCAACGACTTCTATGACGACAACCGAATTTCGATTGCTTTTGAAGACATTTCACCCAACTTCATAAACGCGGTGCTGGCAACTGAAGACCCTCGCTACTACGCGCATGCCGGCGTCGATGTGATTTCTCTTGTTCGCGCAGGTCTGAATAGTGCGGTTAAGGGTGGCGGTGGCCCAGGAGCTTCAACCATCACCATGCAGTATGTGCGTAACACCATTGTTGAGACCCTAATGCTAAAGGGAGATAAAGAGGCCGCCGACGCTGCCAGGGCACCAGATATAACGCGTAAGCTCCGTGAGATTCGTTTGGCTTTGGCGGTTGAGCAATCGGCTTCTAAAAAAGACATTTTCGCCGGCTATTCCAACCTTTCGTTCTTCGGAAACCAAATCTACGGAGTCGAAGCGGCAAGCCAGTTTTACTTCGGCAAAAAAGCCAGTGAACTCGATCTTCCCGAAGGCGCTCTGCTAGCGGGAATGCTGCAGTCGCCGAATCAGTACAAGCCAGATGAGGAAGCTAATCTTCCCGGGGCTAAAAATCGTCGAGACTTTGTGATTCAGAACATGGTTCCCGAATACATCTCGCAAGCCGAGGCGGATGCGGCCAAGGCTAGCCCAATCAAAGTTAACGTAACTAGCCTGAACCAGGGCTGTGAGGCTAGCCAAGAAACAGCGTTCTTCTGCGACTACGTGGTCTGGACTATTCGAAACAGCCCGGAGTTTGGGGCCACTCTTGAAGAGCGCCAGAACCTCCTGCGTCGTGGTGGCTTAGAGATTTACTCCACCATGAACATCAGCATGCAGAAAAAGACCGACAAATACATCAAGAGCCGCATCCCGGTAGATGACCCAAACAAGCTGGGAGCTGCTTCGGTTTCGGTTGAGGTTGGAACCGGGAAGGTTTTGGCTATGTCGCAGAACCGAGTTTTTGATCAGACTAAATCTGGAGGAGTTGGAAGCACCTCGGTGAATTACTCCACCGACAAAAACTATGGCGGATCTTCTGGCTTCCAAACCGGTTCCACTTACAAGGTGTTCACCATGGCCGCTTGGTTGCAAGCCGGCAAGCGCCTAGGCGACAAAGTTGATGCGCGCATTCACGAATGGCTTCCCAACGAGCTTCCTTCTCGCTGCGGAGCGTGGGCTGGTTCCTACAAGCCAAAAAACTCGGCATCTCGCGAACCAACTAACCCGAATGTTCTCACCGCAATGGCACAATCCATTAACACCGCGTTTATGAGCATGGCATCACAGCTTGATCTCTGCGACATTCGTGATACCGCACTTGCCTTCGGCGTTCACCGCGCCGACGGAAACGAGCTTCAGTACATCCCGGCTTCGGTGCTCGGGGTAAACGAAATTTCTCCGCTGACTATGGCGGTTGCCGAAGCGGCTCTGCCTAATGGCGGAGTGGTCTGCACTCCTATCGCTATCGAACGTGTTGTGAGTCGTCAGACTTCTGAGGAAATGGTGGTTCCTAAGAGCACCTGCACCCAGGCAACCACCCCAGACGTGGCAGCCGGTGTGCTGCATTCCATGCGCGGCGTAATCCGCGGCGGAACAGCAGGTTTGTCTAACACCAACGACGGATTCGACATCGCCGGAAAAACTGGAACCACCGACAATTCGATTCAATCCTGGATGACCGGTTTTTCTAGCAAGGTCTCCACTAGCGTTTGGGTGGGTAACGTCTCTGGCGATGTTCATCTGGGTCGCGTTTCCACTGGAAATAAGAGTGCCTACTACGCGAGGCACGATGTTTGGCGAACGGTCATGAAACTAGCCAACAAGCTCTACCAGCCGGGGCCGATGGCGCAAGTGCCGGCACTTTTTTCTGGTGCTAGCGGCGCGACGGTTCCAGACGTTACGACATTCGACCCAACCACGGCCAGTAGCCAGATCCTGCTCGGAGGCTTGAACTTCCAGATTGCTGTCAGCCCAGTTCTCTCCGACAAACCTTCGGGAACGGTTGCCTACACGATTCCAGCCGCCGGTACGCAAACGACGCGAGGAACGATTGTTAAGATTTTTGTTTCTTCTGGCGGAGCGGTGGTTGTGCCAAGTGATCTGCTAACACACGGGCCAACCGTTGCGAACATTCAGGCCTATTTGGCCGGTGTGGTTTTGGATGCGAACGGAAACCCTCAGCTAACAGCCGTGGGATCGAGCGGCCTACAGATTGGAAACTGCGGTCCTACAGACCAAGTAACAAGGTCGTCGCCGACACCTGGATCTCCTATTCAATCAGGCGGCGTTATTGAGCTCTTCTGTGGCGGGTAAATGCCCCTGCTGCTAGCCCTGCTTGCTCTGGGTGTCTTAATGCTTGTCTGGGGTGTGCTGGTTGAGCGCAATCGCTTTACCGTGGCTCGGCAAGAACTAGCAGTTTTAAACCCTGGGTCAAAGCCAATTCGCGTTCTTCACATCAGCGATTTCCACGTGGCGCCCTGGCAAAAACGAAAACTCGCTTGGATCTCGAAACTTTCCGAGCTGGAGCCAGACCTAATCGTAAACACCGGCGATAATCTGGGACACCGCGGCGCGATCCGTCCAACTCTCGAATCCCTCACTTCTTTGATGAAAGTTCCAGGAGTTTTTGTCAACGGTTCGAACGACTATCACGCCCCGGAAATTAGAAATCCTGCAAGCTATCTGAATAGGCCTTCAACACCCAGCCATAAAGAACTAATTGACTCCTCAAAACTTACCGATTCGTTTGAGGCTTCCGGATGGATCAACCTAAACAACCGTTCTGGCTCACTGCTGATTTGCGGCACCAGGATTGGTTTTCTGGGCCTAGACGATCCTCACGATGGTTTGGCTAAATTCGAAAGTTTGGCTAAACAGAAGGCAGAACTTGGGGCCCCGGAGCTGGTGGTGGGCGTTGCTCATGCACCTTATTTGAAAGTTCTGGAAGAGTTTGGGGCTCATGGCGCTCAACTAGTTTTTGCTGGACACACTCACGGCGGCCAAATCTGCTTACCGGGAATTGGCGCAATCATCACCAATTGTGATTTGCCAGCAAAAAATGCCAAGGGTTTGAGTTCCCATCAGGCTGGCGATAAATCGGTTTGGCTTAACGTTTGCGCCGGGCTGGGAACTTCAATATTTGCTCCGATTCGGCTTTTTTGCGCCCCCGAGGTGCGACTACTCACTCTAACCGCTCGAAGTTAGCCTTTGGCCCAAACCTCTGGGCCGAGAACAATGAAATTCCCCAGTTTGTTATCGCATCGCGCCGTGATGTCGGATACGAAGCAGGTAATTGTGCCAACGGTGAGGGTTTCCCCGGAGTTCAACGTTTGCGCCAATCCCCCGTCGGCGTAAAGCCCACTGGCACAGGTAATTCTCGAGATGTCCTCGTCTTTGGGCTTAGTTTCAGAGAGTTTGAACTGATAGCCGAAACTCAATTTGCAGGAATCAGGAACTGGAAGAACATCGTAAGTGGCATCGGTTTCGATTTGCTCACAAATGACGTACTTCGCTTCTCCATTTATAGTGCACCAGGTTGGACCAGAGCCCACTCGGAATGAATACTCCGAGTACTCGTTTGCGAACACCGCTGGGTCAACCGCAAGAGCATCGTTTGGCGCTGCGTCTGGAATGTCGGCGGCGTCAAAAACTTGGTATTGGTCTTCGATGTCAGTATTGGAACCGTCAGTTACCGCGCAGCCGCTTAGGAACAACGACGCGCCGATTATGGCTGCGGTTAGGAGTTTACGGTTCACACACTCAGGATAGAGCCTGAGACTCGCTGGAACCTGCTAGTTTGCTAGTGTTTTGCCACTAAAACTCGCTGGCCACCAGTTCGGCGATTTCGTAGGTGTTCAAAGCTGCGCCTTTGCGAAGATTGTCTCCAACGACAAACAGTTCAATGCTGTTTGGGAAATCTAGAGACTGGCGAATACGGCCCACGAAAGTTGGATCTTGTCCGGCCACAAAGCTCGGAGTTGGGTAGATGCCCTTGGCAGGGTCGTCCATAACCACAATGGTCGGCTGCTTGGCAAGAACTTCGCGAACTTCTTCGGGAGTTAGTGGGTTAGCAAAAGTTGCATGAACGGTTAGCGAGTGGCTCACCTGAACTGGCACACGCACGCACGAAGCCGCAACCTTCAAATCGCTAATTCCAAGGATTTTGCGCGACTCATCACGCACCTTCATTTCCTCTGAAGAGTGACCGCCGGCTTTCAACGATCCCGCAAATGGAATCACGTTTAGTGCGATTGGCACCGACCAAGGCGAATCGGCAATTCCAACTCCGGCACCTTCAAGTGCCGACACCACATCACCGGAAGTCAAACCGAGAGAAGCATCCTTGCCAGCAACTGCTAGCTCGGCAGATAATCGGTCGATACCGGCAGCACCGGCACCAGATACCGCCTGGTACGAAGAAACGACCAGTTCCTTCAACGTCCACTTTCGGTGAAGTGCGCCCATCGCAGCCATCATGGTGAGAGTGGTGCAGTTCGGGTTAGAAATTATTCCAAGCGGACGATTTTTGGCCTGTTCTGGGTTCACCTCAGGAACCACCAGAGGAACTTGATCATTCATCCGGAATGCACCCGAATTATCGATGGCAACTGCCCCGCGCTCGGCCGCTATAGGAGCCCAAACTTCAGATACCTCGTCTGGTACGTCGAACATTGCGATGTCGATGCCATCGAATGCTTCAGGAGTGAGCGCTACAACTGTCAGATCTTCACCGTGAACTCGGATTTTCTTTCCTGCCGAACGCGCACTGGCAATCAGGCGAATCTCTCCCCAGATGTTTTCGCGATTATTGATGATGTCGATCATCACGGTGCCCACGGCTCCGGTTGCTCCAACGAGTGCGAGGTTAGGCTTCTTGCTCAATTCGATCTCCTGAGTTTTCTAAAGTCTAGCGGCCGGTGCCTGCATAGACAACGGCTTCAATTTCGCTGTCTAGGCCGAAAGCGGTGTGAATCGCCCGAGCTGCGGCGTCGGCTTCGTTGATGTCGGTGACGACAGAAATTCGGATCTCTGAAGTCGAAATCATCTCGATGTTGATTCCGGCCTTGGCCAGTGCGTTGAAAAGCGTTGCCGAAACACCCGAGTGCGTTCGCATTCCCGCACCAACCACGGAAATCTTTCCGATTTCGTGGTCGACCTCGAGATTGCGGTAACCGAGCTTCGAGTGATTTTCCTCCAGAGCGGAAACCACCTTGGCTGCATCGCCTTTAGGAAGAGTGAATGAGATGTCGGAAACTTTGTCCGTAACGTCAACTCCGGTTGCGGTGTTCTGAACAATCATGTCGATGTTTGCCCCAGCCTCGGCAACCACGTTGAACAACTCAGCAGCCTTGCCGGGAAGGTCAGGAATACCGACGATGATTACCTTGGCCTGGCTCTTGTCTGTTGCTACGCCTGAAACTACGGACTCTTCCATGTTCTCTCCTACCAATTTTCCGGAAATAACCCTGGTGCCAGGGTCGTTGCTAAAAGTTGAACGAACTCGCAAGTCGACATTGTGACGACGAGCGAATTCAACCGCACGAATGTGCAGAATCTTGGCTCCAGCAGCTGCCAATTCGAGCATCGATTCAACATCGATGTAGTCGAGCTTTCTGGCCGTTGGGATCTGGCGGGGATCGGCGGTGTAAACGCCGTCGACGTCTGAGTAAATCTCACAGACCTCGGCATTTAGGGCCGCCGCTAGAGCTACGGCAGTGGTGTCTGAGCCGCCGCGACCCAGAGTGGTAATGTCTTTGGTTTCGCGGTTGAATCCCTGAAATCCTGCAACAATCGCGATGTCGCCGTCATCGAGTGCTTCACGAATACGGTCGGGGGTAACTTCTGCAATGCGAGCGTTGCCGTGCTTGGAGTCGGTAACAATTCCGGCCTGAGAACCGGTGAAAGAACGCGATTGCGCTCCGGCGGCATCGATTGCCAAAGCCAGCAGAGCCATCGAGATTCTCTCACCAGCGGTAAGTAGCATGTCGAGTTCGCGCGGGTTCGGGTTGTCGGTTACCTGGTTTGCCAATTCCATTAGCTCGTCGGTTGTATCGCCCATGGCTGAAACCACGACCACTACTTGGTTCCCGGCACGCTGGGTCTCAATAACGCGCTTCGCAACGTGCTTCAGCTTGTCGGCATCGCCAACAGATGAACCACCGAACTTTTGCACAATCAGAGCCAAGGCTGTACTCCTAGGGAAGGAACTTACAGGGGAATTAGATAATTCTAGCCGATTGACTTAGTTTGCTGGCCGGCGGCCTGAAAATGCACGCCCCAGGGTAACTTCGTCGGCGTATTCCAGATCTCCACCCACCGGTAAGCCGGAAGCCAAACGAGTAACCGTAATTCCCAAACTCGACAGCATTCGAACAAGGTACGTTGCCGTTGCCTCGCCCTCTAGGTTCGGGTCGGTGGCGATGATTACCTCTTGAATGTTCGGGTCAGACAGACGGGTCATTAGTTCTTTGATGCGCAATTGATCTGGGCCAATGCCCTCGATCGGGCTTATCGCTCCCCCGAGCACGTGATACAAACCGCGGAATTCGCGAGTTCGCTCAATCGCCTGCACGTCTTTTGATTCTTCAACCACACAGATCGAGGTTCGGCTTCGGCGCTCATCTCGGCAGATGTTGCACTTTTCCTGCTCAGAGACGTTTCCGCAGATTTCGCAGAATCGCACGCGCTCTTTTACCTCAATCAAAACCCGAGCTAATCGCTCGGCCAAGTCGTCTTCGGTTTGCAACAGATAAAAAGCGATTCTCTGGGCTGATTTCGGACCAACTCCTGGCAAACGCCCGAGTTCATCGATGAGTTCCTGAACAACGCCTTCGTACATCAGTCGTCCAGTGGTTCTGCGCCGAGAATTTCACGGAGCAACGATTCCCCGTATCGAGCCTCTTCGTCCACTTTGGTATTTCTAGATTCCGGGGTCGCTTTTTTCTCTGGCTCGGCCACCACTTCTGGCTCCGGCTCCGGCTCGGTAGCTACCACCGGGTTGGATGCGGTATTCGGCGCCTCGGCTTTCGCTTCCATCAGCGGCTTGAATTTGAAGACCACGCCAAACTCATTTTCGATTGCCTTACGCAAAACGTCTGGAGCCCCGACTTCACCCTTGAAACTCTCCAGGTCGTAGTTGCTCGCAAAGCGTAGGGTGAGCACATCTCCCTCAACGGCCATGACATCGATGGCGTAGGCAACCATGTAGGCTCGCTTCGACTTCTTGGCAACTTCTTCAAGGATGCGCGCCCACGACGCACGCATCTGCGAAATGGTTACGCCAGTTGCCACAACCTCGATCGGAGTGGTTGGAGTTGCCGCTTCAACCACCGACACCGAGGCAACCGGATTGGTCTTGGCCGCAACCGGTGTAGCCGGAGCATCTCCTCCAATGCCAATACGGCGTTCTAGGCGTTCAATACGGGCTAGTGAACCAACCTCGGTGGCATTAGCGGCCGGCACCAAAATCTTGGCGCACATCAACTCGAGATGGAGTTTAGGGCTAGTTGCGCCGGTCATGCTGGTGAGCGAGTCACTAACCGAAGCTGCCGCGTGGGCGAGCTCGGCACGACCGAACTTGGCGGCCTGCTCTTGCAATCGAGCGAGCATGGCATCGCTGATGCCTCGGAGAACCGACTTGGCATCAAGGCCAACCGAATCAACCAAAATCAAATCGCGCAGACGCTCAAGAAGATCTTCCACAAACTGGCGAGGGTCTTGCCCACTCTGAATAATTTTGTCGACCGACTGGAAAACCAGTGCCGAATCGCCAATTGCTAAACCTTCAACAGCCTCATCTAAAACCGAGTCTGGGGTGTAGCCGAGCAGTGCAACAGCGCGCTCATAGGTAACTTTGCCTTCTTCCGAACCGGCAATCAGTTGATCGAGTAGCGAAAGCGAGTCTCGAACCGAGCCGCCCCCGGATCGAACCACCAATGAGAGCACTCCTGGAGCAATCTCAACTTTTTCACTGACGCAAAGCTCTTCTAAATAATCGAGTAGCTGTGCCGGCGGCACCAAACGGAACGGATAGTGATGAGTTCTTGAGCGAATGGTAGCGATGACCTTTTCGGGCTCGGTCGTGGCAAAAATAAACTTCACATGGGCCGGTGGCTCTTCAACAATTTTCAACAGAGCGTTGAATCCCTGAGCCGTGACCATGTGAGCTTCGTCGAGAATGAAGATCTTGTAGCGATCGCGGGCTGGCGCAAATAGAGCACGTTCACGCAAATCACGAGCGTCGTCTACGCCGTTGTGAGAGGCGGCGTCGATTTCAACGACGTCAAGAGAGCCACTGCCGTTTCGAGCGAGCTCAATACAACTTGGGCACTTACCGCATGGAGTATCGGTTGGACCTTCTGCGCAGTTCAGGCAACGAGCCAGGATGCGAGCGGAGGTAGTTTTTCCGCATCCCCGAGGGCCTGAGAAAAGATAGGCGTGATTCACTTTGTCGGCGCGAAGGGCCGCCATTAGTGGCGCGGTTACCTGAGACTGACCGATCAGCTCGGCAAAGGTTTCAGGGCGATAGCGGCGATAAAGTGCGGTACTCACAGTTAGAGCCTAACCCTTCCATCCGACAGCGATTCGGAAGATAAAAGAACTCCCCGCACACCCGCCAGAGCCCAGTTACCCTTGCTATCTTTCGATCCTGGGGGAGTTAGCCGAGGTGGCGCCGCACGGGGAGTCCAGCCCTAATTCTACCCGCCAAAAACGGCTAGAAAAATAACTGTGGACGGCTTAGTCGTCGTCCTCGTCCTCGTCCTCGTCCTCGTCCTCGTCCTCGTCCTCATCTTCGTCTTCGTCTTCATCTTCGTCGTCTTCGTACTCGATGTCGTCGTCATCATCATCGGTTTTGTCGCCCGGCCCAAAGCTTGGGGGCGTGATTGGAACCGAAGGAGTTGGCTCGGGAGTGACAATTGGAGCCTCAGTTGTTACATCGGTTGGAACCGTGGTCTCTTCTGTCGCAGAAGTAGGCGATAACGCAGGTGTTTCCGACTGAGCAAAACTGCCCAGTGGCACCATCGCGCCAGCGCCAATAATAAGTCCACCGGCAAGTGCTGCTACTACGTTGATTTTCATCAAATCTCTATTCGTTAGGTTTTACTCGATACCTAAGGTTCTCTCCAGTAACTGCAAGCAATCTCAACGTTACCTGTGAAATTGCCTACAGAAAATACTCTCTGTCGCACATAGGGTTGTGTAATGAGAAAAATTCTTCCTTACCTGAGACTCGTAACCGCCTTCGCACTAGCGAGTTCCGTCGCCTGGCAAGTCACCGACCGACTTGCCAACAATCTTTTTCGCCCGGGTGAATACTTTGCCTACTTCACCATTCAGACCAGTCTGATTGCTGCCGTGGTGTTCGCGGTGTCTGGTATTCGAGAACTACAAGGAAAAGCAGACACCAAAGCCATTACCCTAGCCAGGCTGAGTGTCAGCGCCTACGCGATCGTGGTCTTTGTTGTTTACAACGCTCTACTTCGTGGCACGCCGGTTCTGGAGGGCGAACCAGACTTTGGCTATAACTGGCCAGTATTGCCCAATGAAATCCTTCACGTTTGGGCACCAATTTTCATAGTTCTCGACTTCGCCTTAACCAAGACAGTTACCAAGCTGAAGTTCAAGCAAATCTTCTGGATTCTAGTTTTCCCAATGGCTTGGCTCATCTTCACCATCATCCGCGGCCTATTCACCGACTGGTGGGCCTATTGGTTCCTAAACCCAAACCTCGAAGCAGGAGTAGCCGGCGTAGTGACCTTTATTATGATCATCGTCGTCTTCGGCTTGGTCTCAGCAAGCATATCGCTGGGGCTAAACAAGCTCGTCACCAAAGCCAAAGCCTAAAACAAGTAAACTTGAAAAGTTGCCTTGAGCAACTCCAGGAGAATTCGCCTAGTGGCCTATGGCGCCAGCTTGGAAAGTTGGTTGGGTGCAAGCCCTCATGGGTTCGAATCCCATATTCTCCGCGAGGTCCGAGCGAGTCGAAAGACTCGGTGACCGAAACCACCACTGGTGTCGAAAGACTCCAGTCGTTCACTAATGAGACAGTGAAAAACCCTCTGAGAAATCAGAGGGTTTTGTCTTGTTTAGGGGGAATGAAACCAAAATGTGATGTTTGGGTCATACCAGCTCTTCTATTCACTAATCGCTTCAGGTAAGTTTCAAATATGTCAAAAGAATCTGAAGGTGAACACAAAGTACTTGTACCTGGTCGCTTGGTTGAGCGAGTGGAGGAAATCTTCCACGTTGTGCTGGGCGCGTTTCTTCTGGTTATTGCTGTCGTGGCGCTTTACTTCTCGGTCTTGCGTGCTTTTGAAACTGTTCCATTCTTCCCGACGGGCATGATTCAGGCCATCAATGACATCCTGTTCATCATCATCATTCTTGAAATCCTGAGAACCGTAGTCGCTCGCTACACAGACGGTGTTTTCCAACTTCAGAACTTCCTCATAATCGGAGTTATTGCCGCGGTTCGGCACATTCTTACCGTTGGTGCATCAATGACCTTGGCATCCGGAAAAAGCCAGAGCGAATTCGATAGAGCCGTGGTTGAGCTTGGAATTAGCTCGGGGATTGTCGTGGCTCTGGTTTTCGCGATTTTCTTATCCCGAGCCTCAAACAACTTCCCAAGTAAGGGCCCGAAGACCGAGCGCTCAGCTTCGAATTAGCGCTTGAAAAGCTTCTTCCAAAACGCCTTAAGATTCAGAACGATTCGCTCAAGACCCTGAATCCCCTGCTTGTGCAATTCTCTGGCCCAAGCGATTTCTAGGGCGAGAATCGAAAGCCCGAAGAAGATGAACAGCAAACCCGGCCCCGGGGTAACCATCATGATCAGACCCAGAACTAACAGGGCGAAGCCGACGACCATCGTTAGCACCCAGCGCACCGGGTGAGGCAGCACCGAAAGCCATTTCTTGATTTTGTCCATGTATTTATTAGACCAGAACTGTTGGTTGAATCTCGCTACGCTTAAGGGATGACGTCTCCCGGCCACCCGATCAAGGTTGTCTTTCTCACGTTCTATTTTGAGGCGTGGGACGCCCTAGCCGACATCCACTCGCTGATGCTGGCCGACGAACGATTCAAAGTGACCGTGATCTCCATTCCGAGAAGATTCCGATCCGACGAACCTTTTGCTCAGGAAGAAAAGGTGAGTGAGTTTCTCACCAACAGCGGAGTTGAACACCTTCGATTCAACTTCGAAGATTCAATGGAGGGTCTTGCAAAACTTAGAGACCTTGGCCCCGATTACGTGTTCATCAACTATCCGTGGCAACGAAACTACCAGCCGGGTTACCGCGTTGAGCAGTTGGCTGAATTCACCAAAGTGGCCTACGTGCCCTACTACTCTTTGGCTTTGGTCAACGAGCCCGGCGAGGTTGGGGTAACTCCCTACCTCTATACCCAGCGCTCGAACCAGTTAGCCTCGCTGGTTTTCACCCAAGATCCAAACACGGTGGACGCCTACGCCAAAACCCCTCGCGGAAACGGTTACGTTCATCTCACCGGAACACCCAAGATCGACGCTTTGGTTCGTAAGGTTCAGAGCGGTGAAATCAATTGGCCTTTGCCAGATGGAAACCGAAAGCTGGCTTGGGCACCCCACCACAGCTTCTCTGAAGACTGGTTCAACTTCGGAATGTTCCCTGAGATCGCACACGACATGCTTCAACTCGCCAAGTCGCATCCAGATCTAGACATCGTATTGAGACCTCACCCGATAATGTTTGGCAACCTAGTGGCTAGCGGAATGCGCACGAAACCTGCTCTCGACTCGTGGATTGCCGAATGGAACTCGCTGCCGAATACAGCAATCGACTCCGATGGAGACATTGGGCCTTTGTTTGCAGCGGCAGACATCTTCGTCACCGACGGCGTCTCATTTGTTGGCGAATACCCGCTCGCGACCGGTAAGCCGGCAGTGTTCTTTGAAAAGGAGAATCACTGGCCATGGTCACCCATCGGCAAAATTGCTTCGCGCGCCAACTTGCGCGTTCACAGCTTTGTTGAGTTTGAAGAAGTGTTCGAAGATTTTCTGGAACACGGATTGCCCGACTTGTCGTCTGAGATAACAGAATTGAGAAAAGCGGCCCAGCCATTCCCAGGCGAGGCTGCGGCAAAAATCGTCGAGGTTATCTTGCAAGACTTTGAGTCGAATACGCCTCTTATAGACATAGCGTCGATTACCGAAGTCGCTTGGGAGAACCGCCCTGGAACCGAACCTAGCTGGGACTGAGAGTTGACCGCAGGAATAAACGGCAGAATCTGGAGTTTTGTGTCTCTAGAAACCAACAAACTTCCCAAAGGTTAGGACTTGACGTGAACATCGACCTAAAAGCCATGTTTGATAGCCTCAACGAGAACATTCGATCGCTCGGAGGCTTCAGCCCCGAACAGGTTCGTCAGTCAGGACTTCTCGGTGACGAGGCAATTCGCAACCTAGTTTTGCGGTCTTTGAAGACTGCGCCAAAAACAGGCCACGAACTCTCGGCTGCCGTGAGCGAACTGAGCGGCGAGAGAATCAAACCAACCCCCGGACGAATTTATCCGCTTCTCGAGAGCCTGTTAGACGAGGGACTGGTTTCGGTAAGCTCCAAAAAAGACCGCAAGATTTATTCGCTGACTGAGGCTGGTTCGGAAGCCGAAGCAAAGTTGGAGAATGAACTCTCTGGCGATCACAGCGAAACTTCAAACACTTGGGCGCTACCAAAATGGGTAGACGTGCGAGGGGTTGTTCCGATTGCCGCCTCACGTCTGGCCAAAGTTTCCCTGGAGGTTTCTCAATTTGGAACCAAGGAGCAACAGGAACTTGCGGCCGCAGCCATAGACGACGCGCGTAAACGCATTCACGAAATCCTGTCTGAGAAATAAGTTTTGAAAAGTCGTTACCGCCGAATTCTGCGCTTTGCCGCGTTGGCACTTTTGCAGACCTGGTGGTTTGAACTAGTTCTACCAAAGGTTGGCCTCAAGAGTTTTGTGGCAGCTCGCCGACTTAGACGTTACAAGAAGCTAGCGCGTAGATTTGGGGCTCTCGCCCTTGACCTGGGTGGCCTGATTATCAAGGCCGGACAATTTGCCTCTTCTCGCCTAGACGTTCTTCCGTCGGCAATTACCGAGGAATTGGAATCGCTCCAAGATGAAGTTGAGCCGGTTCCGTTTGAAAGAATTCGACCCCAAATAGAAACCGAACTCGGATTTGACTTGGACGTCGCATTTGCTTCTTTCGATTCAACTCCAATCGCCGCGGCCTCGCTAGGGCAGGTCTACAGAGCCACTCTGTCTCCAAGCCTGGCCGCTGACTTCGGTGGAAGTGGCGTTGTGGTGAAGTTACTTCGACCCGGTATTGAAGAAATCGTCGAGGTAGATCTAAAAGCACTGCGTCGCGTAGGTCGATGGTTATCGAAAATTAAACTGGTTTCGCGTCGAACCGACGCACCCGCTCTGGTCGAGGAGTTCGCCAAAGTCAGCTTGGAAGAGGTCGATTATTTCCACGAGGCTGGGAACCTCGAGCGCTTTAAGAGTAATCACGCTGACGATATGAGAGTGGGTACTCCCGTTGTTATTTGGGAGCGAACCTCGAAGCGCGTGCTCACTCTGAGCGATGTTTCAGCAATCAAGGTGAATGACGTCGATGGTTTATTGGCAGCGGGGATCAACCCCAATAGTGTTGCCGCGGAGTTGGCTCGAATCACTTTCGAGCAGATTTTCAACTTTGGCTTTTTCCACGCCGATCCTCACCCGGGAAACATTTTCGTCTCGAAAGTTGATGAGAGCGATTTCAAAATCACCTACATCGACTTCGGGATGATGGGTGAAATCACCGACGAACTTCGAAACGGGTTGCAGAAATTCATAATCGCCTTGGTCTCGAGAGATGCCCGAGCATGTGTTGTTGGAATGCAAAAGCTTGGAGTGTTGCTACCCAGTGCCGACATAGTTGAGTTAGAGCGGGCAATAACAGCGCTGTTCGAAAGATTCGGCGGCGTTGGGGTGGCGGAACTTACTCAAACCGATCCCGAGGAGTTCAAAGCCCTCGCGATTGAGTTCAGCGGTCTTCTTCGCACGCTACCGTTTCAGTTGCCAGAGGACTTTCTTTTGCTGTTCCGCTCTATTTCCCTTCTCTCCGGTGTCACCAGCGCCCTGAATCGAGATTTCAATATCTGGGACGCCGTGGATCCGTTTGCTCGCACACTTTTGAACGGTGGTGGAAACAGCTCGCTCAAGGCCGTGGGTCGCGAAGTGCTTTCGTTTGCGAGTACGCTGGCAGGTTTGCCGACAAGGATTGACTCTGTTTTCACCCGTATTGACCAAGGTCTGATTTCGGTTCGCCTACCAGCAGTGGAGAAGGATTTGAGACGCATCGATGGAAGCACTCGGAGAGTTGCCGCTTCGATCCTTTTTGCCGCTTTGTTTGCCGGTGGAATCGCACTGAGAATTTCGGGCGATGAACTGGGCAATGCTTTTCTTATCTTGAGCGCTCCTGTGGCACTCTATGCCGCAGGTTTGTTCCGACTTCCTTAGCCGAGCGCTTTCTTGAGCGAAGCAAGAATTCCATCGACATCTTCTTCGGTGGTGTCCCAAGAGCTCATCCAGCGAACCTGTCCGGTTGCCTGATTCCAAACATAGAATCGGTAGTCTTCCATGATCTTCTGGGTAACAGCTTCAGGCATTTCTGGAAACACCGCGTTGGCTTCTGCGCGATTGCGAACGACAACTTCTGGGTTCGAGGCGGCAATCTCAATTACGCCGTCGTAGAGGCGGCTAGCCATGGCGTTGGCGTGCTTGGCGTTCTCAATTGCTATTGCAGCATTGTTCTCAAACAGGGCGATTAGCTGGGCCGAAAAGAAACGCATCTTCGACGCCAACTGCATCGAGGTCTTGCGTAGGAACGGCATGGCTTCCGCGAGCGCCTTACCCTTCGCGGTTGTTGCGTCGATGACGATTACCGCCTCGGCTGCTAGGGCGCCGATCTTGGTGCCGCCGAGCGAAACCAGGTCTACACCCAAATCGGTCGTGAATTCCTTGAAGCTCAGACCCAGTGCTGCCGCCGCATTAGAGAGTCTGGCTCCGTCGAGGTGAAGAAAGAGTCCGTGCTTGTGAGCCACATCGGCGAGTGCTTTGATTTCGCTCGGTTGGTAAAGCGTTCCCATCTCGGTGGTTTGGGTAATGCTAATGACCGAGGGTTGAGCGCGGTGAACCACCCCCATGTCAAAGATTTGGCTTTCGGCCAACTCAGGAGTCAGCTTTCCATCGGAGGTTGGTACATTCCAAAGTTTGAGGCCGGCCATTTTCTCTGGAGCGCCCCCCTCGTCCATGTTGATGTGAGCGCTCTCAGCACAGATAACCGCTTCCCAACGCTGAGTTGCTGCCTGAAGAGCCACAACGTTGGCGCCGGTGCCGTTGAACACTGGGAAACCAACCGCTTTAGGGCCAAACAGTTCTTTCACCAGTTCGTTGAAACGAGCGGTTACCGAGTCGTCGCCGTAGGCAACTTCATGGCCTTCGTTTTCGGCCGCGATGGCTTTTAGTACCGCTGGGTGAATTCCGGCATAGTTGTCGCTGGCGAAACCTCTGGGGTTTTTGGTCATTAGTTGGTTCCGTCCTCTGGGATAACTGCCTGACGACCCTCAAATGGGGTCGATAAAATCACGCTGGTTCGAGTAGATACGTTGGCCACGCTTCTGATTCGCCCCAAAAGTGATTCGAGTTCGCTCGGGTCGGTTACCGCAACTTTGACGATGTAAGACTCGGTGCCCGCCACCGACCAGCAACTTTCAATTTCGGCAATCGGTGAGATTAGTTCGGCAACGTCGTCTGGGCGTGCAGGGTCGATTGGGGTGAGCGACACCAGCGCGTGCAGGGTTAGGCCCGCTTCACGCTGATTCACCGTGGCACGGTAGCCGGTAATGACTCCCCTGCTTTCAAGACGCTTGATGCGCTGATGAAGAGTGGAACTTGGCACGTCTAGGGTTTCCGAGAGCTCGCCAATCGACGCGCTTGAATCTGAAGCCAGTTGGCTAAGGATGCGCCGGTCTAATGAGTCCATTATGAAATTATGTCAGCCGCTAAGCGGTGATGCCCTTGGTGGCTGCAATTACGTCTGAAAGATTGCGATTCAGGGTGTCATAGAACACATTGAGCGGGAATTCGTCGTCGAGAACGAGGTTCACCATTTCTTTGAGTTCACCTTCGGTTGGAAGGTGATCAACACCTTTGGCCCAGTTGGACGCCGGGTGAGGTTGAACCAAAGCGCTTACGAACTCATAGGCCGCAATCCACTGGGCCAAACGAGAGCGGTTGATGCCATCGTGGTAGAGCGCTTCAACTTGCTCGCAGAGATCAACCACGGCTTTGGTAACCGCGTCCCAGTCGAAAGCTAAACGGTTGTCAGTCCACTGCAGAGCGCCAGTTTTATGAAGGTGAGCAAAAATGATCTGACCGCCAAGGCCGTCGTAGTTTCGAACGCGGTCGCCGGTAATCGGAAAGCGGAACAGGCGGTCGAACAAAATCGCATAACGCATATACTTCGCCAAGCGGTCGCCTTCGGCATCAAGCACCAGAGTCTCGCGGAATGTGGATAGATCGCAGCGAAGCTCTTCTAGCGCGTACATCCAAAACGGCATGCGCTGTTTGATCATGAACGGGTCGAACGGCAGATCTCCGCGCGAGTGAGTGCGGTCGTGAATCAAATCCCAGAGAACGAAGGTTTCTTGAGCCAGGTATTGGTCGCTGATTAGGCGTTCGGCATCGGCCGGTAGCGGCAAAAACAGAAGTTCTTTGGCTGCTTTCGAAACCGTGCGGAACCTAGCTGCCTCGCGGTCGCAGAAGATGCCTCCCCAGTAATAAGTGGCTACCTCTCGAGTGGCAACAGTTTCGGGGAAGAACACGGCCGAGTTGGTGTCGTAAGCGGCAGTGAACGCCAGGAATTCGATTGGGATGAACGCCGGGTTATTGTATTTCTGCTCCTTGGCCGCCAACCAGTCTGGCCAGAAGGTGTTGATGATTAGCGCTTCAAGGTTGCGGTTCGGATTACCATTCTGGGTGTACATCGAGAACACCGCGAGTGTCTCCACGTTGTTCTTTCGGTTCAGATCCGGGCGGAACAGTTGCAGTGAATCGTAAAAGTCGGGCACCCCGAAGCCGCCACTTCGCCAGGTCTCGATGTCTTCCTTTACCGCCGCAAAATACTCCGCTTGCTTTGGGAACTTTGGAGCCAGACCGTCGATTGAAGCCAGAACGTCGTCGACTAACTTCGATGCGTTCTCGGAAGAGTGCTCATCGGTGTTGATCGAACCGTCTTTTTCCTGCATCGGACGCAGCGCTTCGATGGTTTCTTGAAGCTTCAACCAGTGCGGGTCGGTGTGCGCCCAGTTTGATTTTTTGCCAGCCGCCGCGTTGGCAACCGTTCTCGAATTGGCCAACCAACCGGCGACGTTCAGTAAGAATTGTCGATTGTCTAGATCTTCAATCGAATCGTCGCCGAAGAGATCCGAATCAGCCAGAACTACCACTCGGCCCGAGTGGTGCTTCACAGCAACACCTAACGGCGCATTCGCCGGGCTCGCGGTTTCGCTCGAGAGCATGATTACTTCGGAGTTGCTAGCGGCACTCGATTCAAGGACACCTGAGCGATACAGGCAAACTGCGTCTACTCGATACGAGAAATCTGATTCCACGTGTCGGTGAAATTCCGGACGAATCCAGGTGGCCACATCTTTGAAGCTTTTGTCCGGGTCTTGAACAGTGGCGTTAGCGATGCTGACTCCGAATAGTTCGCTCAATTGATTGAAGTTGTTACCGTATTTCGGCTGTTCGGTCTCAGCGAGAATCAGAAGGCCTCCACCACCGGCCACGAACTGCTCAATAGCTGCCAGTTCGGTTTCAGTGAGAATCGGTGAACCGTTGCCGAGAGTCTTTTCCCATTCGTCGGCAGACGCGTGGGGAATGATCAAAATATCGACGCCTGAAAGAGCCAGGGAATCTATTGAACCGGTCTTGTGCGACACGATTGTATGACCGGAGTTTTCGAGCGAAGTGGCTAGTTTGCCGTAGCTGGCATCGGCCGGGTTGGCGGGGTTCATCCTCATGGCATCATCCGAGTCGAGCGCCCAAGCCTGGTTGTGCGCCTGGTCGATTAGAATTTTTGCCATTTTGACTCCATCTGCGGAAATTATTCGCACTTTGGAGTAATTCTACCTAATTTGTCCCGAATCAGATAAGTTTTCGGTTACCTATCCGATTCCGGCCAGCCACCCGGAGGCCCGATAAAAATAAGCGTTGCAAAAATGGCAACAATCACTAAAACCAAGACAGCTGCCAGAAGAGCCGGGCGGTTTATGAACCAGCGATAGAGGCGATCGAACCAGTGGTCGTCTTTAGCGTGACCTTCGTGGGCTTTGCGCCAATTGCCGACCAGCTGATTCTTCTTATCAACGCTTCTTTCAAACGGGATAGTTGCGTAAGGAACAATCGCCAGTGCGGTTGCCAAAACTATCTTCCAAAAACCCCAGCGCTGGTTCACTCCAACTAGAGCTGCGATCACTCCGTAACCCAAAAAGACGGCTCCGTGAATACCGCCGACCACGGTCAGCATTAACGGTGGGGTTGTAAAAAGAGCTCGAAGGGTCAAACCTGCCAGGAGCAGTGTCCAGGTAACACCTTCCGCAAAAGCAAATGCGCGAAAGAGATTACGAGGCGTGTATTTAGTTGTTGTATCCATAGTGTTTCTATTCTGCCACGCGAAGAAATAGTAGTGTTGCACTAATCTCTTTCGTGTTACACTTTTTTCGTGCCAACTCTAAGAAACAGACATATGATCACCGAAAGCGACGCCCTCGCTAAGGCGATCGACAACGCCGCGCGATTGTGGCCAGAACTTGCCGATGAACGCGCCGAATTACTGCGACGCCTTCTCGACCGCGGGATCGAATCCGTTGAAGCCGAGCAAAATGAGCGTTTAGAGGCTCGTCGAAAGGTAGTAATGGAGGTCGCCGGCAGTCTTTCAGGAATTTGGCCGGAAAACTGGCGAGAAGAACTGAGAGCCGGATGGCCAGAGTAGTCCTAGACGCCGGAGTAGTAATCGGCCTCTACGACGACAGCGACCCGCATCACCAGTGGGCGGTCGATTTTATGTTCCAGACCACAGCGGACAAGTTGATTATGTCTGCGATCAACCACGCCGAGATTCTGGTTTACCCCTATAAATCGGGGGTCAAGGATTCGTTCCAGAAGGGGCTGGAAGGTCTTGGAATCAAACTTGACGTTAGATCACTTCGTGAGACTGAGTCTTTGGCAAAGCTGCGAGCGGAGACCGGCTTGAAGATGACCGACGTCTGTGCCATTCACCTAGCTGCAACCGAAGACTCAATTCTCGCCACAACCGACAAGGCCGTTGCCAAAGCCGCAAAGGCTCTTGGAATTGAAGTCTTCCAACCCTAGTTGGCGCGCAGCACCAACATGTATTGACCGCCGCCGGGGTTTAGTTCGGTGGTGAAGTTTACTTTCGGAGCTAGGCGCGAGAGCCGATCTAGCAGCCAATCGGAAGCCTCCTGAGCATCGTTCAAATCTGGGCA
>Ga0315908_10001103_pt1 | contig 20733 bp, 11 predicted proteins | sample LakEriMetagenome_12_FD_203520 | JGI IMG/M metagenome (GOLD analysis project Ga0315908, IMG submission 203520) | Freshwater fungal communities from buoy surface, Lake Erie, Ohio, United States - Buoy 4 MA124 | ecosystem: Environmental > Aquatic > Freshwater > Lake > Lake biofilm | place: USA... | reverse complement strand
TCTAGATTCTATTAAATAGGGTTGTTCATTCCACTTGGATCAATTATTTAGTAATGACCATCATTTAAAATAATCAATAAAACTTCTTTATCCAAAAAGTTAAAACTTACTATTGTTTAATCTTCTTCTATAATTAAAATTGTTGAATTAAATAATTATCCTTCACTGTTATAAAATTCTATTAGATTATCTTTTAGTTCTTGTTTATATTTGAATTTTTTATTTTTTAGAATTGCTGTTGGTCCTCCACATTTTGCTACTGCTACATGGAATTTACTGATTCTGTCTAAAATGAATTTTTATTTAAAATAATCATCATGTTCATTAATACAAAATTGTTAATATTATTCATCTTCTTATAATTCTATTATATTTTCTTTTTCTTATTTATGTTTATTTATTATCAGCATTATCTCTTTTTCATATTTATTAGATATTAAGTTGGCTGTTTAATAAAACTATTAACTTATCATTTTTATTTTATTTGTTTTATTATATCTATAAATATATTTATTTTTATTCATAATTTATATTATTTTTAAATTAAATTAAATTTTTTATTATTAATCAATATTAAATTATATCTGAAATCTTTTTTGATTATTTAATTACAACGGATGTAGTATTCAGAAAGTTATTTAAGTGATTCATTAGTTAAGGTAGCTTTTTATTTTGAATTAATTATTGTTAGCACTAATTAAATTAATTTTATAATTCTGATAATTATATTTATCTTTATTCTTTATTTTCTAATAACTTTTTATTTTCAGATAAAATCTACTCGTTTTATTTAATTATTTATTAATTTTCTTATTATATTTCTTTAAATTAATTATCTTTCTCTTTTATTTGTTTGATTAATCATTGATTTAAATCTTAAATTTTAAGCAAATATTTTCTATTTTCCTTTTCTGTTGATTAACATTGAATCTCTTCTCTTTTTATTAAAGAACTATTATTTTATTTCAAACTTAATTAATTTTATGATTTTACATGCTAATATTATTTCTAATTATTGTCAATTTGACTATTATTCTAATAATAAACTAATAATTTTGAAGTCTTCTTTAATTTATCTTTCAATTTTTATATTATTTATTCACTATTATTTATTTTACTTTATAACTCATTGATAGTTTGAATCGATCCTTTTAATCTTAATTCTAAACACCTTATTTTTTCTTAATATTCTTCTATTTATGTCATTTTTTTATATTAATTATTGATATCTCCACATGAATTCTATCTCTTTTTTCTATTTTTATAATTAACCTTGTCAATACTTGAACTTTCATTACCAAAAGATATATTATCTTCTTGTTCAATTCCTATATATTATCCTAAATCTACTTAATTATTTTGGTGATGACAATTCGAAATAATTTTTTATTCGAATTAATCACTTTCTTTATAATTTTCTTCATCTTAAAAATTAGATTTATTTTTTTAATTAAGTATATATTATTTATTGAGTTTAGATATTTATTAACTCAAAAATTAATTTTCCTATTTTATTTTATCGATTAAAGTATTTGCTTACATTTTAAATATAGAAATAAGTAAAAAATAATATTATTAATAATTAAAATTAAAAAAACAGTTTAAATACTAAAAATTAGATAATTCAATTATAATATTATAATAATAGTTTAATGCAGATAAGTGAATAAGTGAATATAGAACTTATAGAAAAAATGTGCAGCAACTATATAGTAAATAAAGATGAAAGAATTTAATTTTTAGAGTTTTATACAGATTACATAGAAGAGAAAAAAAACTTTAAATAAGAAAAAGTAGAAGAATAAAACATAATAGGGGATGCATTAGAATATAAAGTTTAAAAAAACAAATATATAGAATTCCTTTAATTTTACGATAATTTCAAAGAGAAATACAGAGAAATAAGTGTAAATAAGCAAGAAAACCATTATGATTCAGAGCAAGAGTACTAAAAAAAACTTTAGAAATTAAAAGAGGTATCAAATAAGGAGGAAACAACTTAAATTGGAAGTCATTCTACTAACAATGGCGAAGAAAAATAAGAGATTAATTTTAATAATGTATATGATCACAATAGTTATTTACAAATGTTATATAATGAGACTTTACGGAATTTGCAAATTTCCAATTAGTTAAATCATTCTGATGAGGAAATTCAAATCTAGGATAACGATATTATTAATGTTAAGAAGTATTTAAGTTTAGTTTATCACAAAGCTATAATCTTATTTTAACATAATATTATGTATTTATTATTTATTATTTTAGTTCTAACGATTTAGTTATTAGCATGCATTCATCCAAAATTCTTACTCATAATTAAAATATTTAGTAGGAAGATAATAATTATAGTAAATCAAAAATTTATATTTAAGATTAAAAAGAAATATTTATAAATAATGATCAAGAAATTTTTATTGATAATGATCAAGGAATATTTATATAAAATAAATAAAAAATTTTTATTGAAAATGAATAAAAAATTGTTATTGAAAATAAAATAGATTATGATACCAATAATAAAATAGATGATAAAATTTATAATGAAATAAATAATCCTATTAATGATAATAAATTAGAAAATAATAATTATGAAAAAAAAGTTAATAAATAAGAAGAATCTGTAGATAATAAATTAGAAAATAATAATGATGTTAAAATAGTTAATAAATAAGAAGAATCTTTAGATAATAAATTTGAAAATAATAATATATAAGAAAAAATTATTGATTCGTAAATAGTTAATAATGTTAACTAAGAAGATTATATTAATATCAAAGTTCATACTAACAATGAAAAATTAGAAGATAATAATTATCATAAAGATAATTCTCAAAATAAGACAAATGATGATAAAAAATATTTTTCAGTAAATAAAACAGATATAAGTAAAGATAATAATAATATAAATATTAATGAAGATATTGAAGATATTGTTAAAAATAAAACAATAAATAATCTATTAAAGTAAGAAGAAACCATGAAAAAATAAGAAGATCAAATTTTAAATTAATAAATATAAATAGAAGAAGAACAATGATAAAAGATAAAAAAAAGTGATACAAGTAATATAAGCGAATTATAAGTCGTAATTACTGATTAATAATAAAACAAATAGAAATAATAAGATTAAATTATATAAAAAAGCAGTGAATATAAATCAGAATATTGATAAGGAAAAGTATTTAGATTAAAAAAATAAATTAATTAAAATTAATAAAATCAAATCAATGATAATAAAATAAAAAATATTATGAAAATGAATTAAAAAGATATTGAGTTAAAAGAAATAGAAATAAAAAAATAATAATTGGAATTATAAAAAATTTAAATTTAAATATTAGATTAAGAAATAAAGAAAAAATAATTATAAAATCAAATCCGATTAAATAATAATAATAATTTAAGGAATAATAATAAAGTTTTAAATAATAATAATCTAATAAATAATAATTATGTCCAAAATGAAAATAATAAAAATAGTATAAATTTAAACAAAATAAAGATTTAAGAGAGCGAGATTAAGCTTTTGAACAATAAAAAATTAATAAATTAACATGAAAAAGAATAAATTAATCCAAATATAATGTAAATGAGTAATCATATATAAAATTAGGATTAATAATAAATAAAATATTTTCAGAAATAGCAGTTAATTGAATAATAAAATTTGTTAAATTAATAAAAGATTCTTATAGAAGAAGCAAAATAATAACAAGAAGAGATAATAAATTTACAAAAAAATTAATATGATCCTTAGATTTATTAAAAATAAGAGAAAATAATAAAATAATAATAAGATTTGATAGAATAATTGCAAAAGAAACAATTTATTTAACAGCAATAATTATAAGAACAGTATAAATAACAATAATTAATAGAATAAAGATAACAATAAATAAGTTAGAATTTAATAATGAATAATTTATAAAAATAAGAAGAACTACTTTTATCAACAAAATAAAAGTTATCATAACATTAGGATTTAAGTGAACAAAAGCAGAATATGAAGAAAACATAAAACTTCAAATTGAATAGACATAAATAAAAGAAAAATTAAAACAATAACATAAATAATAACATGATATATAGAGAGTAATGGGATTAAAATTGGCAAAATTCACATAATTATAAGACAGAATAGAAGTTAAAAGTAGTAGTACAATAATCACATAAGAAATAGTAAGAGAGTAGCAAAACTATTAAAAGAAATAATGAAAAGAAAGAAATTCCTAATGAGTAGTAATTATATGATTGAAGTTCTATTTAGAGTCAGGATAGAGCTAGGCAATTTAATTAGATTCAGTCATGGGATAATCTCAATTATTTAAGGTCTAAGTCTAATTATAAAAACAAAATATATTTACACTTAGACCAATAAATATAATAATAATAATAATAAAACTAATAATAATAAAACTAATAATAATAATAATAAAACTAATAATAATAATAATAAAACTAATAATAATATTATTAATAATAATAATAAATTTAATTATTATAATAACAAGAGTAAACATAATAATAATATATTTAAGAAAAGTATAATTAATATATGCAATAATAATAAAATAGCTAAAAATAACAGTAAAAGTAATAAAATTAATTCTATTAATATTAAAAATAACAACAAATGAATTTCTAGTAAATTTAAGAACTCAAAAAATAATATCAATAAGAGCAAGAAGAAAATGATCAATAATAACCATTATTTAACAAACATAAACACAACAAATAACAATATTAGTTTAGATGTTTAGAAGATTAATAAAATCAATAAAATTATGAGTATTAACAATTTATAGACTTAGATTCAGATTTTAAATCTAAAAATTTATAATATTTAAACCCTTATAACAATAAATGGGTGTTCGATATTCTAAAAAATAAATACGCAGTAAAGATGGAGTAAGAAGAAAAATAATAAACCAGATGGAAAATTAGAAAAATAAAAAACAATTACCAATATCAAAATTAGTTTGAAAAGGAAAGCTATGATAACAATGAGCAAAAAATATATTAGTATATAGAAGAAAACATATTACGATAAAATGAGAATATAATTAATGGATTTTATAGTATAAAAAATAACAATAAAAAAAACACTAAAAGGTAAATAGTAAAGATGAAGTTAGGAAAATTGTTCACTTTAAATAACAAACAAATTTTGCAAGTTAATTTATAAAAGAGTGTGTTTTTCAATGACGAGATTGAAGTAGTAATCAACAATATCAAGGAAAAACCTTAAAGTTAGCATAATAATAGGAAGAAATTATAATTGGGATAATTCAGATTTTTTGAGTTTGTAGATTTGAATAAGTAGTTTAAGAGAAATATTTCTAATTTTATTCAGAGTCAGTTGACTATTAAACCTTTGCCAATTTTTAGTCTCGATTTTAATGAACAGTATAAGATTTTTAATTTGACTCAGTATAATCTATATCCTTCCCAATAAATCAAGAGCAATAATCATCTCTTCTTCACTTGCTAAATATAATCATTATTAAATAACAACACTTGAATATATTATAATTAATATTTTCTATTATATTTTACTGTTTCATATTTTATGATAATATATATTATATCTATAATATTTAATATATTAAATTAATATTTTTACTATATTAATATTTTTACTATATTATTATAAGCTTTTATATTTAAAATGTTATTATTATAGTTTTTTTTATATTTTAATGATATTGGTTATATTAAATATTGATAGATAATAGTATGATTGAAAAGGAAAAAGAATATAAATCTAAAAGCAGCCTTCTACTAGATAAAGACTAACAAATGGAAATAAGTTGGGACAATTTAACAATAACAGCTTTTCCAAAAAAACGTCACATACTATAAAGAATATTGGGTAAGAAGTAAGAAAAATAAGAAGCTAAAACAATATTAAATGATATAAAAGGAATAGGTAAAGTAGGAGAATTAACAGGAATATTAGGTCCAAGTGGTAGTGGCAAAACAACATTACTGAATTTCTTAAGTGGAAGACTAATGAGTGAGAATCTAAAGATAAAAGGAAGTTTAAAGGTTAATAATATAGAGATAGATAGTATTGATGTAATAGGAAATAAAGTGGCTTATGTTATGTAAGACGATATTCTCTATTCTACTTTTAGTGTCAGAGAAGCACTCATGTTCAGTGCTAATCTCAGAATTAAGGATACTATTCAAAATAAAAGATAGAAAGTAGATGATATCATAAATGAATTAGGCCTAAACTAATGTGCAGACAATCTAATAGGAGGAGAGTTCATAAAGGGTATTACAATCAATTTATATGATATATATAATATATATAAAATATATTATATATATTATTTATATTAACTGTATATCTATATATCTTTTAAGGTATTTCTGGAGGAGAACGTAAACGTACCAGTATAGGAGTAGAACTAATAACAAATCCATCAGTTATATTCTTAGATGAACCTACAACTGGTCTGGACTCTGAAACAGCTCTAAATGTAATCTAATCCCTTAAAAATTTATCATAAATGGGTTGTACCATCATCTGCACTATCCATTAACCCTCTACCTCCATTTACTCTTCATTCGATTCTGTTATTTTCCTAACTTAAGCTAATATCATTTATCAAGGTACTCCCATTCAAGCTATATAATATTTCTCTTAATAAGGTCTAAATTGTCCAATTGATTATAACCCTGCTGATTATTTTATTAAATCCATGGTATAAGAGGGTTTAATTATTGACTGCATTCAATCTAATCATAATCCTATAACTGTCAACAATCAAAATCAATTTCATAACATTGTTAATCAAGCTAAATCACTTTTTCATTAAAGAATTCTAAATCTCACCAATGCTTATAAATCATCTAATCTTTATAACTAAATATAACATTCTATCATTTCTAATGACATCAATCAATTGACTTCTAATATCAAGTCTTCTAGAATCAACTCTTTCATCTAATTCAAATATATATTTCATTGAGAAATAGTCAATCAAATTAGAAATCCTTTCGAAATAAGAATGCAAATATTGTCTTAGATATTTGTAGCTCTAATGTGTCTAGCAGTTTACTAAAACGTAAAATCATAACTTATTTAATAAATAATAATTATTTTATAAAAAATTTATTAATATATTGATAATAATAGTTTTTTTTACAACATATAATAAAATAATAATATAACATTATAAGCTTGGAGATGGACTGGCAGGCATTTAAAACCGCAAAGGACTACTGCTATTTTTTTCAATGATGTCAGGCATGAGCAGCATCCAATCAACCTTATTCCTATTTTCGTCTGAAAAAGCGCTATTTCGTAGAGAAACAATCAACCATACTTATGAATCTGGTCCCTACTTTATTGGAAAGAGTCTAAGTTCTTTCCCTTTCCAAATAATATATGTTACCATCTTCACTACATTAGTGTATTTCATTGCAAATATGAATTAGGTCTATTGGTATAAATATTGGATTGCACTTGCTATTATGAATATGGGATATTAAACTGGAGTTAGTTATGGAATGCTTATTTCCATTCTTATCCCTAATCTTACTCTCGCTATTAGTCTAGTTCCTTTACTTATTATTCCTTTTGTACTCTTAAGTGGATTCTTTGTTAATACTAATAATCTACTTTTTATCTTTAAACCTATTGAATATCTTTCCATTTTCAAATATCTTTATTAAGCTTTGTATATTGTAAATTTTTATCATAATTAGCATCCTTAATATTATTTATTTTTTTTAGAATGAGTTTTCTGATTTACCATAATTTTCATGTAATTCCCCTTGTGATCCTTTAGCTGAAGCTGGATTTCATGAAAATCTTATTCAAAATTTTTACATTTTATTTATTATCTTAACATTTTATAGGACTATTAGTTATATAGCTTTGAAAAGATTTTCAAAACCTTCTAAATGTAAAATAATTAAAGTAAATGAAATTTAACAAAATAATTAAAATAACTAAAGTGAAATAAATTCAATATCTTGATTTATAGTCATATTTTTTTTCTAAAATATTATTATATTATAATGATTTGGAAATTTTTTTAATTTAAATAATTAAATTATTATGTTGATAAATATTTTATCATATATAAATTATATTAGTATTTTTATTATAATTTTAAATAATTTGTTTCTAATTTTCTTAAATGTAATTTGAATCTAATCATTAATTTTCATATTATTAAAATAATTTTATTTAAACTAATATAAACTCATAATATTTATAAATTAACATATATAATATGAAAAATTTTCAGTTAAAAAATTAGTTTTAATAAAATTTTAAGAATAAAATTAACATTATATCTAAATAAGGTCCTGAAATTATATTTAGATAAAATTTAAAATAAAATGAGATAATTAAAAATAAAGAAAATATAAACAATTAAAACATAATGAATAATTTTGATAAGTAAGAAAATGATAAAAAAAAATAAATAAGGAATTATTTATAAAAAAATTAATTTTAAGAAGAGAATATTATAAATAATTTTTAATAAAAATTAATTGAAAAAAATAATCATTTTTATCAATTATAAGAATATGAAAATAGATCTTAGTAAGTATAAAAAAAATAAGAAATAATGATTAATGATAATGATAAACAAATCCTACAAGTTGGGAATAATTTATACTTAAAATTAGGAAATATAGATTCAGATTAAAGACTAAAAAGTCACAATAATGATTCTAATTTTAATAGTTATTACAGTTAATTATTAAACAAACAAAAGAGTTGCACTAATAGTTAAGCAATTAACAATTTAACTACAGACGAATAATTATAATTCATCTTCAATTAATTAGACCAAAATCATTAAACAGTTATCAACCAAAATAATAATCAATATTTTAAACTAAATTAAAAAAGTGTCTCAATTTCATTGCCAAAATTAAAAAATCAATAATTTTAATCTCAATAATCTTCTTATAATGTTTAGCTAACTGAAATCAATAACAATTAGTCTTAAAACTATTCTTGTAAAAAAAATTTAACTGATTATAATCTAAATAGAAGAAATAGTAATTAAATAAGAGCGTAAATGGTTCTTAAATAATGAAATTTTATATATTTTTTTCTATTATTATATTATATTTTTATTTATTAAATATATGTCAAGGTTTAGAAGTGAATTATTTTTGGGTTTTGGTTGCTCTTTTACAGTTATGTCTATTTACGCTATTGATTAATAAATTATTTTAAAATACAAAGATCTAAAATAATAAAAATAAATAAGTATTTAAAATAAAGATATAAACTAATAAAATAATTAGAAAATAAATGAATCAATATAAAACAAAGTTTCTCTAGAATAAATTAAAAAATAGTTTTAAAATAATAATTAAGAATAAAAAAAAAGAAATAATAAAGTATAATAATATTTAGAACATTTTTTATATGGTGGATTTATAGTTAATTTAAATAGATATTTATATAAACGCTTAATTATGATTAGTTTTTTTAAAAATAAATAAATGTAATTAAAATATGTTTATCCTTCTTTTATATACTTTATTCCTTATTATGCAATTTTTTAATTTTCTGCTTAAAAATCTTTTGAATAAACAATAAGCAAAATAAAACAGGATTTTTTATTCATTAATATATCTAGATTAATACTTGATTTTTTTATTATGAAATCGAGCAATAAATTATTAAAGCAAATATAAATATTAGGAGATCAAAAAAATATAAAGGATTTTAAGAACATAAAGCATCATTAAAATATTTACAATTTATTAACTCAATAAACTTCTAAATTAAACAAGTTAAAATATTTGTAATTCGTGCTGTCTTATTTTATTCTTATTGGAGTTTACCATTAAAATGAATGATATGAAAATAATAAATATAAAAATAAATATATATAAATATAAAAAATGAGTATTTAGTTATAAAAATAAATAAAATCATTTTTTGGAATGACAAATTCCGAAACAAAATAAAGGACTAGGCTTCTTTTTATTGATATTATTAGAAGCAATAATTTAATTAATTTTAGTAAACTATATCTTTTTATTAGAAATGGAATTAAACTACATAGTTTTTGTAGTTTATAGATATAGATCCTAATCTTTATCATGAAAATATTGTTATTATTAGGTATCAAGTAGATCTATCAACTATTACTTAAGACAACTCATCTCTTTAACAATCTACCTCAATTTCCTGCCTTTGTTATCTTTGATGTCTACATTTGCCCCATGCTATAACAAAAACCTAAACAATCCAATCACAAACTACTAACTCTACTGATTATTAACATTATTATAAGTAGCAATCCTCATAATAAATGAATAACCATTAACAGGATCAATAATGCAATCAATATCACTATTATTTTCTAATAAATATTCTGCGATCTTATAACCCATTATTCAATTCTCAAAATACGAATGGCTGCTGTTCTATGCTGAATAGAAGCACGCAGAAAGGGGATTATATAAAAATCAGTTTAGTTTATTTACATCTGCATTGTTATTTACTAATAGTTTTACAATCTCATAATTGTTAGTCATACATGCTACAATCAATGCTGTGGTTTGGTTCGGAGATGATTACAAGTCAATTTCCAAGCAAGGATTCATTAGACAAATCTCTACATATTCTTGTTTTCCTAAGTAGCATGAGTATATTATTGGAGATATTTTTTTATCTATTTTGTTGTTTTCCACTTCGATGTTAAAGTTTAGATGCTCAACGTTTTCTAGAAGATAGTCCATGTTTTCTGTTAGACTTTATTCTATTATTTTCATTATTTTCTTTTGTCTCTGCAATTCTTTTTAACTCATTTTTATAATTTTATATTCTATTCATTATAACTATTTTCTTCTTTTTATATTCTATATTCTATTTTATATTTATCGTTATTTTTATCATCCATTATTTATACTAATTATTTATTAATATATTAATTTTACTTTTATAATTTATAATAAATTTTTATTATTCATTTTTAAATCATTATTTATTATTATTATTTTAATTAAAATTACTGTTTTAAAAATGTACTAATTTTCCATTAATATATACAGGATTCTCATAATTGAAGGATATCTTAAAATCTAATAACTATTTTTACAAATTTTAGCATTCTTAAATAGATAATTGTTAAGATTAAGCATTAGAAAAGTTTTAGGATTAATAATGATCTTAAATATTAATGTTATTATTATTTTAATTATGATTATTAAAATTAGAATTGTAACTAAAATTTTATAAATTGAGAATATTTTAATCCTAGAACTCTGGAAAATGAGTATATTTCTATTTCATTTAGTCATTCCTCTTAACTCTACTCCTGTCAATAAACTTAAGACTATTTTTATATTAATCTCAATCATCGTCAATATTAATACTCACTTCACTAATAATTTAATCCTATTGTTTCTAATCTGATTCAAAAATATTTTCCTGCTTTTATTCACTTTCCCTTATCTAACTTATTTAATAATCAGAAGTCATAACCGACTCACAAATGTTTTAAATTTTGCTATAAAGTTATGCTTTACTTTCCATCATTTTTTAAGATTCTTCCAATGTTTTGTTTGTTTAATGAGTTTAATTATCATTAATTGTATTTTAAATTTATTGTTTGTCTAATAAATAATTAAGAATTGTTTGGCTTTAATGTTTTAAATTCAGAATGTTCTGAGAAATATTTTGCCCTATTTCTAAATCTTAATTTAAATACTCAATGAAACTTTCGTCAGATTTTAATAAGTTTAGCAGATTTTTGTAGATAGCTGCTGCTTCGATCATTTCTTAATAAAGATGTTGATGTTGTTATTGTTTTAAACTTAGTTTCTATTACTCTATTTAATCTATTTATTTTATCGTTTTTTCTTTTTATTCTTTTTATTCTTTTAAATAATTACTAGATTCGTAATTCTTTGAATCTTATTTTTTTTTTTTGTTTATTGTTTCTTATTGATATGTTATTTATGATTTTGATCTTTTGATATTCTTTTTTAATGAATTTTATTATTTTTAATTTTATATTGTTTTTATTCGATTATCTCTTATATATTAATTGTCTTCTGTATTATCAGATTCATTATTTTCATTTTATTAATATTAATTATTAAATTAATCAATAAATTCATTATTTTTAGTTTATTTTTAATATTATTTTGGCTCATTTATCTGAACAGTTTTTTATAAATTATTTTTGCAGTAACAAAAATTATTTGTAATCTATTCCTAAATCTCATATTAATTGCAATAATTATTTTATAATGGATATAAATTTTATTAAATTTAAGTATTAAATTACGGATAAGCTTTGTGATGAATTTATGGATTTTAATGTGTTAAAAAGGGAATTTAATTTCTTTATATTGCTTGATTATTTTATTGATAATAAATAATAGGTTAATTACCTTAAATAACTCTTTTTTAATTAAATTTATTAATATTTATATTTTAAAATTAATCATATTTGTAATCATAATCATATATTTAATTATAATTATTATTTGATGCTTATTTGTAATGTTATTTTGTTTTCATAATTTTTATATCTTTTTTGATTTATTAATTATTTTCATTTATTTTATTTATTTTATTTTTCATTTACTACTTTTTACTCTACATTTCTTAATATTCTTATAATTTTTAATTTAAAATTTCATTTTATTATTGTCAAAATTAAATTTGATTTTAAACAAATATTTGATGATTTAGCTAATTAAAATTATTTATTTATAAAATAGGATTAGATGATTTGTTTATATACATATTATTTTAAAAATTAATCATTTAAATTTATTTATTTTATAATTAATTATATTATAAATGAAATAAGTTTATTATTATATATCAATTTTCATTATTAAAATTCATTAATTTAGTAAGCTTAAAAATATCCTTCAAATTTTTACTTTTTAATTCATATAGCTTATCAATTTTCGAATCTATTCTTATAAGATTCTTTTCAAAATAATCATCACTATATTCATCAATATTATTCTTAAATATTTAATTTAATATACTTTTTTTTTAATTATCTGTAATTACTCTCTAAATATTCCTTAAATAAATTGCAATTTTTAATTTATAATACTAAAATTAATTTCCATATCTTAAACATTGTTTTATTCATCATCAGATTCTTTAAACATACTTTCATTCCTTACTACTTCTATTATATTTTACATTTATATAAAATTTTCAAATTCTTAATTTTATTCCATTTTATTTTAATTTATTATTTTTTCTTTTCTTTCTATTTTAAATACTATTTCACTAATTTAGTTCAATTTTTAATTTATATTATAAATTTTATATTAATGTTTAATATAATTAAAAAAAGATTTTTTCATTAAGCATATAATTAACAACAGTATTTATTTACTTAAAAATAAAAAATTTTGTTTGGTGAAAAATAAGAAAAATAAACTAAATTAAAATAAAAAATCAGTGGTAATTAAATAAAATAAGAAAATCATGAGAATTTTAAAATTTCATAATAAAATTAATAAGAAAATAATTAATAAAAATAAAATAATATTAAAGAAAATGAATCTTAAAAAAAGATAAAACTATTTAACAATAATTCTTTCAAAAATAATAACCAAAATAATTAATAAAATTAAAATCAAAACAACAATCCAAATGAAAAATAAAAAGAAGACGTTCATTTTTTAAGATACTAAGAATTATATCAAGACTTTGAAAAAAAATAAGGTCAAATTTAGATAAAAGTAAATAGTGATAACTATAAAAATTATTTTGAAGATCCAATAAACGAATCGACAGAACTGAATCTAGACAATTTAAATATTGTAAACATTGAAAATACGGAGCATTCTCATAAAATACCATATTTAGAACATGGATTAGAATTAGTATTAGAAAAACCAGGATTGTACAAAATTGAAGAATTAAAAAAAATCTAATAAGATAAAGGAAAATTCTTAGAACATATTTACTAACCTAATGAAATAAATTTTAATTCAATTCCTGATTATATTCCTCCAAGCCAAGATTTAACATTGAAGTAATTTGCAAAGGAAAGCAAAACGAAATACATTATGAGTACTTCAACAATATCTTAAGTTTTATCACAAATCTATTATATTCTCAATAGATTCAAGAGACCTAACTTTGATGAATTAGGATAATATTATGAAAATGAAACCAAAAACTACATGATATCTCAAAGAAAACCAGTAACTAATTATCTAAGAAAAGTAGAAGATAGTATATATGCTTTTGATAGCGACAAAGGGATATTCGAATTATCTAACGTTGTATTAATGGAATTAGGGAAAGTTTCAGAACGATAATTTACATTATCCAGTGAGAAATTTAGGAAAGTGATGTTAAAGGATGATCATCCTGATAAACTGCCAAATGAAGATCAGGAAAAAATTGAAGATGATTATCACAGATTCATGAAACTTAATAATGACATTTGCATTAGAAGTCAGATTGATACTTAATATTAAACTAAGGATGGAAAAAGGTTGATTTTTGAGATCAAGACACGAGCTTGTGCACCTATGAGATATGATATTGAGAATTATCTTTAGTATTCTGATTATTAGGTTGATTAGTATTTAGGCTTGCATAGTAGTTTCGAAAGGGAGTATTATGATCTTATTAGGGGAGCATTTTTGAAATATTCTTTCTAGTTGAAAATTGGAAATATGGATGGAGCGTTTTTTGCTTATCATAATACTCTTAAGAATTTCGGATTTGAGTATGTTGATGCTAAAGAAATTTATAAAAGAGTTTTTGGATCCGTTGCTTATTCAGATCTGTCATTTATGGTTAGTGCTAGGATTTTAACTCATTATTTAGATTTGATTTTGGAAGATCTTTAAAATAATAAATATGAGGTAATTAATAGTTTATAATATATTATAATAATTATAATAATATTATAATAACAGTAATAATATAATGTTACAATGATAGTAATAATATAATGTTACAATGATAGTAATAATAAAATATTATAATTAAATTAAAATATATTATGATAGATGCTAAAGATAGGGTTTTACTCTTGCTGCATCCGATAAAAATTGGTATGCTTTGTGGAACTATTTGAAGAAAATAAAGAGTGGACTGAGCAAGCTTAAATTAAAAAAGACAAGAACTTACAGGATGAATATGACTATTATACTAAAGTTGTACCTATGAAAAATAAAATTTACAAGTACGAAATGAGTCTATTCACCTTCATCAATGGCATTTATCTTAATAATGAAATTTATGATTTTCAAGATGATGATTAGCTTAGTGTTCGTTATCGCTTTAATAAGTTAGGACAAGCTGATTTTGATGATTATATGAACTTTTTACATGAAGCTTATAAGTTTGAGACTCTTAATTATGATATTAATTATGCTGGAATCTGGGTTAATATTAGTAAATAATAAAAATCATGATATTATATATTTTATACTTTTATCATCTATTTTTTTAAATTTTTTATATTTTCAAAAAAAAGAGCAAGCACAGTAATTTTTTTTTTCCTTTATATATTAATCTTTATCTTTTTATTAGTCAAGATCTATAATATTTTTATCGTTTTTATATTTTTCTTATTCTAAATTTATATTTTCTTATTTTTTTTTTTCTTATACAAGATTAATAATAGATAATTTTCTCTTTGATAATATTTTACAAATGATTATTTACATTATTTTTTTGATGTATTTATTCTTAATTTATATTTATATCATTTTAAAAATTAATTGGATTCATAAAATTTTAAAAATGATTTATTTGATAAGTATTTTATTCTTTGAAATTTGGATTATTATTTTATTGAAATGATACAGAATGTCTTTTTTCATAAATCTATTATCTATTATCTTATTAAAAGCTCATTTTTTATTTTTATGAATATTCAGGAGTTTATATTTCAATATATGAGGAATTTGAAGCTTTATGTTCTTATAATTATACAATTAATTATTTTTATCTAAAGTTAATTTTAATAACATTACTCTTAAATTATTTTATTTTAAGTTTCTAATTTTTTTATTAATGTCTATATTTAATTAATTTCTTCCTATTATTTATCAACTAAATTTATTATTAATATAATACCTTTATTATCTATTAAATTATTATAATTGTTTTTTTCCATTTTAATTCAAAATAAGAATTTATAAAATTATAATAAAAATAATATATCTTTTAAAATATTACAATAATTATAAAATATTTAGCAAGATTTATTTTAATTGATATGAAAATTTAGTAATTTAAAAAAGAATCTGACCATTATGAATAATATTAATAAAGATAACTAATTTTGGATAAAAGAAAAGAATTATAAAACATAATATTTTAAATTAATATAAATAAATAAAAAAGTTAAAAATGTAATTAAATATGTCTATAAATATTTCAATTTCAATTCATACCTTGATTTGTTGAAATTTAAAATAAGTTTTAAATTTAACATGATTTAATTTAGATTAATTAAAATTAATTTTTAAATTTAGAATAAGAAAATTAGAATTAAATATATTTGAAAAAATTAAAAATCTAAAAATTATAAAAAATAATAAAAAAGTAAATAATTTAGATATAAAGATATAAAATTAGAATAAAAAAATAAAATTAATAACTAAAAAATATTTCAATAATGTAAAAATAGCTTATAATATCAAATTATAAAAAATAAAAAGATTATACAAGCATTCAGTATGTTATATTTATGTAATTTTAGAGATCTCAATTTAAAAGTAGAATAATAAAATTTCATAATTTTTAGACTTAAATAAAAAAATATTAAAATGAATTAAATTTTATAAACAAATTTAAAACATATTACTATATAATTGTGAATATTGTATTGATAATAAAAATAAAAATTTATTAATGTATAATAATAAATAGAATAATTGTATTTGAAGCTTTTTAATTTAAAATAAATATTTGTTGTTTAAATTTTTTAATAAAAATTAAATAAAATTAATTTTAAAAATAAATATAAATAAAAAATATTTAATTATTCATTTTCAACAAATGATTCCTTCTTTAAAAGTTTTTTAATTTAAAATAAATATAATTAATTATATGATTAATTTAAAATATAATAAAATAAAAATAATTAACATATAATAAATAATTGTTAAGAAAATTTTCTTATTAGATTTTAATAAATGATTGATTAATCAAAATTTAATGAAAATTAAATCGTGAAAGAATAATAACAAGATGAATAAATATTAAAAATTTTTTTCAAAATTATAAAATAATAAATTAATTTTATAAATTCTTATTTATTTTAGACGATTTACTTTTTTTTTAACTTTTAATATTAATAATGATTGAAAATAAATTTGATGAAATAATTTGATTTTATTATCTAATAAAAATATTTATTTTTTTAACGTGAAATTAAAATATTTAATTAAAAAGAAAAATATTTATTAATTTAATGTAATATTTTTATAAATTAAAAATATAATATAAATTCTAAAATTATTTTAAAAAAAATTAAGTTATTTATATAAAAATTAAATTATTTTTATAAAAATTAAATTATTTTTTAAAAAAATAATATAAATTGATTATTTATAATATTTTTACTATTTATTTTAATTAATAAATGCTTTTATTATAATCATTTTTTAATAGTAAAAATTAATTTAAAATAAACTATAAAAAATTTGAAAATAAAAATATAATTAAAAATAAATTTTTGATAAAGTTTTATTATATTTCATTATAGTTTAATAGAATTATAATAAAAAATTAATATGAAAGATAATAAAATGAAAATAATAATAATTATAGGAAAATCTGGATAATAAATTAATGTCAACAACTAAGACACAAATGGAAACTAGAAATATAATAAGATTTTAGAATTATCAGAATACTTAAGTAATAATTATTAATTTGATAAGAATCAGATGATTTTTATAGATTAATCAGGAAAATACTTTACAGATGAAAAATAAATAGAAAAATAGTTATAGAATATATTTTATTTATTTTTCAGAAATAATCCTAATTAAATAAATATATAGTCGAATGCTCAATAATATAATAATTCAGATTAAATATTAAATAAATAGATAATATCAGAAAGTGAATATAATAATCTATTATAAAAAAAAATAATTGAAGAATCTGATATCAATAGATAATAATTGAATTAATGTTAATAATTTATCTAGATGATATATAACTAAAAAGAAGCGGAATTTGTTTCTGGTCAGAATTTAAAAATCTATTTTTAAAATTAAATAAAAAATTAGAAAAAATAAATTTAAAATTTTAATGAATAATTACAAAAATTTATAAATGATTAGCTAAAATTTTAATAGATAGATATTTAAAATATTTCTCATGATTTAATTAAATAAAAACTTAAAAACAATTAAAAAATTATTGCTGAAACATAAATTAATATAGAAGAATTTTGTTAAATTGTTAATAATGGTTAACTAAATTAATTTATTAATAATTAAATTTAAACAAAAATTAATTTTGATTATAATAGCATGAATCAAACTTTTTAATAGTTAGAAATAATTGAATATTAGAATCAATAAAAAATTAACTAATTTATTTAGGAAAATTTAAAAAATAATTTGTCAAATAATATATTTATATTTATTGAATAAATAAATAGATAATTAATTAATAATTAAAAGAATATAATTTAGTTTTTAAATGAATTAATAAATATCTAAAAACAAAATGAATTTTTAATAGAAAAACATACAAATAATATTATGAAAATTCAGTTTTTTTTAAAAGAAAAATTTCATGAGTAAAATATATTATATTTATAATATTTTTTTATTAAATTAATAAAATAGAATTTATTAAAAATTGGATATCAATATGAATTGATCTTAAACTGAACTCAGCTAAATTAATTTTATTACTTAAAATTGGCAATAAATTCAATAAAATAAAAATTTATTAATTAATTTCATTGATCAAAATAAGTTACTAATTATCAATTTAAATGTATATTATTAAACTTATTTTTTATAAGGATAAAATTTAAGATTAATTAAACAGTCAAATTCAATTTTTAAAACATATATCGTCAGATATTAATTAGTCGATTTAATTATAAGATAATAATTAGTTAGAAATCTTGTTTCAACTTCATTATTTATTAAAAATATTTATTGAGGGTATAAAAAGTAATTAAGAGGAATAATAAAAAATTAATTAATTATAAATATCTGAAGTATAATAAGCAGATGGATAAAATTAAAATTTAGTAACTTTGAAAGATTAAAATATGAATGAGAATTAGATTTTATAGTTATAACTTTAATACTTAAATTCACAATAAAATTAATAAAATAAATTTTCAGAAAATTAATTTAAATATTTATAAAAAGAAATTTTTGAAGAAAACTAAAAAATTTTATCATAAAAAGATTAATAAATTTAATTATTAATTAATGAAATTTAATAGTTTAATAATTAAATTCAAAATATTGATTAAAATGTAAAAAAATAATAATTATAAGACAAATAAATAATATAATAATTATTTATAAAATATTTATAATAATTTAAAAATAATAATTAACAATAATAATAAATTGAATTATAATAATAAGAATTAAATTAAAAAAATTAAACAATATAAAACTTAGAAAAATAATTATATGAAAAAAATTTAGAATATGAAAATATTGACATTAAAAAAATAAATTTATAAAACGAATAAATATATAAACTAGAAAATTAAATATAATCATTAATATAGGAAAATATTCATTTTGATTATCAATTAAAATAATAATAAGAAAACAAAATTTTGTTACAATAAAATTAATAAAATGATTATAATAATGAATTATAAAAAAAATATAATGATTTATAAGAATAAATAAAATAATATTAAAATATTTAAGAAAAGCTTTAATAACAGAATAATATATGCGAAATTTTAAATTAATAATTAAAAGAATCTGAAGAGAAAAATAAAATTTATTCTATTATAAATGATTAATAATAGAATGATATTTATTAGTTAAAAAACTAAATATTTTTACTTTAAGATAAAATAAAAGATAATAGATTAAATTTAAATATTTAATAATTTCCTGAAATAGATAGCTAAATTTTATTAAGATTCAATACTGACTTTAATGTATTTTAAGTTATTAGTGATATTGATAATTTTAAAATTTTTGCATTTCATAATTTAATTAAAGAATAAAATAATTAATTGTATCCTGTAAGTTAGCCCTAATTATATGATAATAATAATAAATTTTAATTACAAAAAATTTATAAATTTTTTACAGATAAACATGAAATTTTTTAAGCAAAAGTTTTGAAAATTATATCACCTGTAAATAAAGATCTACTTTTATAAATTAATCAAAATAGTAAATTATAAATAGATGATTGTGTTATTGTAGTAATAGATTTATCTTAATTAAAACTTATACCATTTTGATAATTATTATTATATAAATTTACTTTAAAAATTGTTAATTTTTAAAAAATTATTCTATAATTTGAAAAATAATAATATAATTAATATATTTTTTTTTTTTTTTTATCGGTCCTCCGGAGAGGTCGCTGTAAATATTTTTTATGATTATTTTATTGAAATGTTTATTTTATACCAAAAGAATTTTTTTAGAAAATTATGTTGTTAGATGAATTAATATATCAAGAACAAAATGTATATTATCTTAATTAGTATTTAAAAATAATTTATAAGAAACAATTAAAAGTTTAATTAATAGAATATTCTA
>Ga0315908_10001102_pt1 | contig 20734 bp, 9 predicted proteins | sample LakEriMetagenome_12_FD_203520 | JGI IMG/M metagenome (GOLD analysis project Ga0315908, IMG submission 203520) | Freshwater fungal communities from buoy surface, Lake Erie, Ohio, United States - Buoy 4 MA124 | ecosystem: Environmental > Aquatic > Freshwater > Lake > Lake biofilm | place: USA... | reverse complement strand
TGATATTCGTTGTAATATTGTAGAGCTTCGTCAATGCGATCTGATACTTGATCGTCATCTACGTTTATCTCGACTACAGGTGCGCCCAACTTGCGCAAACAATACTCTGTAAACTGATCTCTTGTTGTAGGAGCAGCCATTTTTTACGCCTGCGCTTCTGTCCATGACATACGAGCAGCAACGTTCGAAGGCGGACTTAATATAAATGTACCTGCTGACCCAGTTGTGTTTAGTTTTGACATGTTTAATGTTGTTGTTGTTGTACCAGGAACAATAGTACGAATAAATGAACCGAGTGGCATTCCGCTTCCGCCACCTGTTGTTGTTACGATATGCCCAACATCAACTCTTGAAGAATCTGTAACAGTTACAACAGATTGATTATTAGTTACAGAAACAGTTCCAAGAGCAGTTTGTGGCACAGGAGAAAGCACGTTCTGAACAACAACTGTTAATATATCTGGTCCATCAGGATAGATGTTATTATATCTTTCGCTCAATAAAGAGTTTTGTGTTCCACCACCAAGAATAGAGTTGCCCAGATCACGCACTTTACTTAAGTCTACTGTAGTAACAGTATAGTTCAAGGCACCACCACCTTGTTCTGTATAAAACGCATAAACTGTTTCACCACCAAGAGCAAACACCTGTGTTGCTGTTGTTGCAGAACCAGATGGAGCAACAGAGTGAAAACAAACTTGCGAGAGACTTGATCCACCAACTGGTTGGAATGTTAGTAATGGCGAACTTGCTCCAGCACTAATACCAGAAACAACAAATCTTGGATTTAACACAAGACGAACGAAAAACGCTCCGTTAGTTGTAATACCAAGAGAATTAAGTGTTAACTGCATACGATTAATAACTTCTTTAGCGCCAAGAATACCTGTCACACCAGAATCGACTGTTGGAGCAACACGAAGACTCATAAGGGCAATAGGAGCAGTAGCAGAAACAGGAACAATAGATGGCATACCCTGCGTAAACACGAAAGATTTATCGTCATCAAAACGACCATCCATTATGACAGCTGTTCCCCAGTGATTTGCTGCCATACCTACTTGAGGAGAATATAAGAAAATTGGAATTTCTGCTGATTCGCCAGAAGAAGAATAAGTATGAACACGTGCGTTAGCGTTCGTAGAACCAAGAGGATATAAAGTTAGTGTAATTGGTGAAGCGCCAGATGATGCAGTTGCTGCCCTACTTATTTCAATAATATTTGGCGTTCCAGAAGTAATAGATGTAACATGAGCGTCATTGGGAATACCTGTTCCTGCTACGTATTGTCCAATACGCACATTAGTAATTGCGCTTGTTGTAGTTAAATTATTGCTGTTTTTAATTGTTGTTATGGAAGCAACTGAAGTTGCGTAACCAAGAGCGCCAGATACAGCACCACCACGTTTTAAGCCAGTAAATGTTGTTGATGTTTTTCCCGAGTATTCAATTGTTTCAAATCTACCATTTGAAGAATCATTTGGATCAGCAATTAGTAATGTACCAGAAGAAGGAAAATCCACAGTTGTATCAACAGTAATTGATGTAACTTCAGAATCGGCAATAGAACCACGTAGTTTACACTTAGCCCAATCAGTAGCAACTTCATATCTTGCTGGTAAATTACCAGAACGTAAATATGCTTCTGTTTCTAAATTACTGTGAGTAATTCTATGACAATAGAATATGTTGCCTGTTTGATCTTTAAATCCATATCTAATAGCGCCAGCTCCATACCACGCATAATCTGCATATAGCATTTGCATTTTAGATAAATCTACATTAAATCCACTTGGACCTGTACCATCGCAACGATCAATATTAAACGATGATTGTGGATCTTTTCTAGTAATAATCTTTGATATATTTGCGTAATTATTACCAGATAATGTTTGTCCTTTATACTCTGGAGAAATATTAATTGAGTAGTTAGAGTTTATATGATTTACAGTATAAATTGTTCCTTTAACTACAATTTTATCACCAGGGGTTAGTTGATTTCTAAACTTAGTTCTTTTTTCTGAACCAAAGGAAGAAGCAGCAACAGAAGTTATTATATTACTACCTTGTGTTACGTTAACATAACCAGATAACTGTGTTGTGCTGTTTCTACGGCATGCATATAATTGCTGACCATCAAATTCAAAGAAAAATCCATTTGCGTCATCAAACATACCTGCGCGAATAGAAGAACCTCTCCATTGATTAGCAACAACAACAACTTTATCGCCACTAGCAACTATATTACTACCAGAAATCGTTGTTGAAGAAACAGTTTGGGATTGATTAACTTCATATGTTCCAGCACCACCAGATCCTGTTAAGAAAGATGTAATAACAGTTCCTGCAGCAACACCAGTTCCTGTAATTGTCTGATTAATTGCAAAATTACCTGATGTTGGTGCGACAGAAATCGTTAATGTTGTGCCACTAATTGCTCCAGTAGCGTTACTTGCCTCGGCATTAAAAGAACCAGATCCTGATGGAGCGGAAAGAGCAGTGTAAGTAAATCTAAAATCATCAATTACATCAACAACAAGTCTTGTTCCATTGTATGCTGAATCTGTTGCTCCAGAAATTGTTACAGAAACACCTGGATTCAAATTATGTGGTTCTTTTGTTGTTACCGTAATTAATGTACCAACAGCATTTAACTCATCGACTTGGAAAGTTGGTTTTAAAATTGTACCAGTAGAGAACTGTATCCCCTTACCAGATTGATATCGGAAATAACGTCTTGTCTGACGAATAAGTTGATATCCATTGCTTGAACTACCAAGTGAGAATCTTACACCACCATCTTGTGGTCTATGCACAAGTTGATTTTCGTTACGAATGTATAATGTATTTGCGTTAGTATAAGTGTGCGGGAATGCAGTACTGCCAGAAATACTGCCAGTTGGTGCGTTTATTGCTTGAAAACTGAATATTGTAGGACTAACAACTTGTGAAACAACCCAAGATCCGTTGGGAGCATTGCTTGATGCTGTTGTATTTGTTATGTATATTAGATTACCTGCTGTTAATCCATGTGGTTGAACTGTAGTAACAGTAATTGTAAAACTAGAGAATGTAATTGATGAAACAGGAATAGCGGATGCATTAAAAAATACACCAAGATACATTTGCGTTACTTCTTGATTATAAATTGATCCAGAACTTCCAGGAAAAAAGTTAATCATAATATACGTAAAAGTGCTTGGTAATGTACTAGGAGCACTATATGTTTCAATCAAATAAGATCCGTTGGCTGGCACGAAAGATGTGTCAGTCATAAAGAATGGAATTCCTGCTCCAGAAATTCTATTTACAAAATTGTGAGTAGTACCAGTGCCAACTGTAGTTAAATCAATTTTTACACCAGCAAGAGAATTATTTAATGTTGTTGCTAAAGCAATAGTATTTGAATCAATTTTGATTGCGAAATAATCAGTCGCATTAGAAAGACCACCAATATTACCACCACCATTAAAATATCTAATTAAATCGCCAGTTTGATAGGGATGAGAAGAAACAACAATAGTGTCGTTCGTTGTGTCAACAATAGACGAAGAAGATCCATCAAAGGAAAATGGTCTAATAGTAACAGTTACAGTTCTTGAATTATTTGTAACTTGAATGTCTGATATTGGAATTGGCGAAGTAACATCATTAAAAAATCCAGGACGATTATTTAACAGAGAGATATTTTCCCATTTTGTTGGCTGTAAACCATATTCAAAGTCAGTATCAATTAATGACTGTGGTGTGGAAACACGAATTTTAGAAACTGGATCATTATACGTTTCTCCAGGAATAAATTCCTGAACCGTATCATCATAGGTAATTTGCAAAACATCATTGCTCGACATACCAGTCGTGTCATAATTTAACACAACAGTTGTAGTATTAGTAGCTGTATTAAAGGTATATGATGTTGAGGTTAAATTCGGATCACTAAAGTTATAAATTACACGATTCTGCGTTACATTTGTGATGAGAACCAAATACTCTTTTTGTAAAGTTCTTGGTATAACAATTGTTCTTGTAGATGGTGTAAATGTATAATATTGATCAAGTAGGACTTTTCTTGCCATTTAAATTTCTCCGTTATTTTGGCTTACTATCCTATATTTATAAATCACTGAGCAGGAACTCTTTGTTCAGTTTCTTTTAAAATATTTGCCATAGAATTCCTTAAGTCTTCCAACTTTAGAGTATCTTGACCAGTAAAACCAAGTTCTTGTACTTTTTGCTCATAATTCTCTAATGCTCTAATATCATCGCTCATATTCACAAGACTTTCTTTTGCACCAGAGAGACCCAAAACCTGTCTATTTAAACGCTGCTCAAAATGTAGTTTTTCGGCTGATTCAAACTGCTCTCTAGTAAATTTAGGAAGTGTTTTAAAATGTTTATACAATACGTTTAATTCTTCAATGGCATCGTTAATTAACTTATCTGACCAGTAATTCCCAGACAGTAATTCTTGTTTTTTTAATTCTTGTCTACGTCTTTCAAATTGATCAAGTTCACTATTATCTAATTTATAATTAATCTCATCAATATCTATTTGTTGTTTCATTCTTGCAAACTTGGCTTCATTAAGCGCACGAAGTTTTGACATCATTCTTAAACCAATGGATCTATATGATCTTTCTGGAGTAATTTGTGCAGCAATTACAAACGCTTCGGTTTGAAATTTAGAATTCTCGAATGGGATGTCATAAAAAGCATCTTCTAATTCTCTGATTATATCATCTGCAGTTTCTTGCGTAATTTGTGCAACTTCGTTCATTATATCTCCAAAGTAAAAAAATATTATTGTGGAAAAATTCCAACAGGTGGTGCTGGATCTCCAGTTGGCGCATTTTCTATATGCTCTTCATATAACTCTTGCGCCTTTGCTTCAATATCTTCGATAGATGGCTGCTCTATATCTTCAGATCGCCACTCTATCTCTTCAAGAGAATTATTGAATATGCACCAGTTTGCTTCTGGCGCTAATTCTCTTATCGCTTTTTCGTAAAAACAATATATTTCCATTATGCTTGCGCTTCAGTCCAAGACACACGAGCAAACACAGTGGCATCAGCAGAAATTGGCTGAACACCAATCGTCAAGATATCTGGTCCATTTGGATATGATGGCGATCTAAAGTTTCCGTTTCCTGAGAAAATAGAGTTACCCAAGTCACGAACTTTCGACAAGTCAAGAACTTGAACAGTTGATGCTGGCGCAAAAATTGAGAAGATCGTATCACCACCACCAACTGCATCACCAGCAGTATGGTAGATAACTTGAGCAAGAGAACCTGCTCCTGGACGCTGATATTCCCAGACGTCTGGTGTTGGAACTGCGGATCCGCCCGAAGGTTGTAGAACCATAAAACTTGGATTTAAAATACCACGAACAATAACAGTTTGGTTTGTGTTAATACCCATACTCACCAAGTTTAATTGCATGCGGTTTAAAATTTCGCGAATACCAAAGTTACGACCAATAGCATTATCTGCAGTAGGAGCAATTCTTAAAGACAACAGAGGTCTAAATGGAATTGCTGTTCCAGCATTGTTTAGTCCAGATGGCGCTGGCTGCGTTTGAATTACTGTAAATTGGTTGGAAGCAGGAATAGAAGAAACTTGGAAATCTCGGTTGATATTTCCTGCGTTACCATTAAGTGTAACAATAGAACCTGGAACCAAGTTGTGTGGGTTAGCTGTTGTAGTAATCGTAATTGTGTTGCCAGAAGCTGAGGCTGTTGAAATAGCCAATCTTGAAACAGTAACAGCGTTACCAGTAGGTGTAGTAAACACAACACCCTTATCGTCATCGAATCGACCATCCATAATAACAGAAACACCCCAATGTGATACTAATGGTGCGCAACTATTTGTTACGTATTGAGCAACAACTTGCCCTGTTCCAATTCCACCAATTGTTGAATCTGGAGAGAATGTAAATGCCGATGCTGTTCCTGTTAAAGACAAGTTACCAAATGATCCTGTTGGTAAAATAGTAGCAACAGTTGCCGTAACTCTTCGGCCAACACCTGTTAGAGCATAACCACCAGCAGTTGCGTTGAACGTAGTGTTAATACCAGTGTAAGAACACAATTCAATATTAACGTCATCTTGTAGGATAAAATAGTTTGTTGAATTGTTGTCTGTTGGCCAACCAGTAATATTTTCAACGTATATTGTTGTATCAGCAGTGTTAACCTGATTACCTTTCGTACCACCAGCACCAGCCATAACTCTTGCATATGGACCGATGTTAGAAACTTCGAAACGTCCAGGCAAGTTACCAGAACGCATGTACGCAAATTTATTTACGTTATTGTTTGGCATCTTGTGGCAATAAACAATATCACCATTTGTTGCACGGAAACCAAAACGAATAAAACCAGCACCATACCAAGTGTAATCAATATATGCCATTTGCATATTCTTGATATCTAAGTTGTAACCTGATGGTCCAGTTCCGTTTACTCTATCTAAATTCCACTGAGATTGTGGAACACGATACTCTTGAACTTTAAGGTATCTAAATCCAGATTGTGGTGTAACACCACGGAAAGCAGGAGAAACAGCTAATGACGTATCGTTTGAAATTCTAGTGATTCTGTACGTTGCTCCACGTAGAATAATACTATCACCAACAGTAAGTTGTTCTCTAAATCTTGTACCTGATCCTGTTATTGTAGTAGAACCTTGGACAGCAAATGCTGTACCAAATAATTCTTTAACACCCCAGCGACGGACAGCATTTAATGTAATACCATCAAACTCAAAGAAGAATCCGTTTTGATCATCAAAAAGACCAACACGTGTCGCACCACCACGATAAGAAGAAACAGTTACATATGTTTCTGCTCCACCTGGTGCTAGATCAGAAAATGATGCGTCTGCTGTTGGTGAGTAGGTAAATATTTTTGTTGATGTAACAGAAGTAACCAAGAATGTTCCGTTGTATGGATTTGTACCAGTACCAACTGTTAAACCTTCCATTGTTACGGAAGCACCAACTTGTAAATTGTGATCTTGAATTGTTGTAACAGTTACTGTTTTAGAACCTGATCCAGCTGAGTTTGCTGAGATAGTATCGATATCATAAGATGGTGTAAATTTAGCACCAGTCGAAAACTGCATTCCTTTACCAGATTGATAACGGAAGTAACGTCTTGTTTGACGAATTGATTGTCCACCAGCAAAACATTGCGATGTTGTGTTTAAAACACCACCATCAAGAGCACGATGAGCAATATAACCTTCTGCGCGAACATAAAGATTTGGATATCTGTTAACTGTAGCAGTGCCAACAGAAGAAACAGCTCCAGCTGGTAAGTTTCCTGCAATTAAAAATTCAATTGTGTTTGTTGTTCCAAGAACACCACCTGTTGTTGGAATTACGTTTGTTACAACCCAGTTACTGTTTAACGATCCGTTTGATGAACCAGTGACTTGAATAAAATCACCAACCTTTAATGAATGGTTAGCACTCAGTGATGCTCTAATAACAGAACGAGTGGCACCATTAGATACTGCAGATGTAAAGGTTCCTAATGATGTTAGAATTGTTTGCCCACCACTAACTCCGTTTGTTCCGCAAGTATAAGTAAACGTTGTTGCTGAAGATACGTTGTTAACAATCCAGTTACCGTTTAACGATGTTGTTGCAGCGTTGTTAACAAGAATGGTAGCGCCTGGAAGTAATCCGTGTGGTTCTGGTGTTGTTACTGTAATAACTGCTGGGGATCCACCATTACCAGAATATGCAGTTGATGGGATATTTGAAAAATCATAAACATCACCAGCATAAATGGTCGTTAAACCTGTCTGAAAAATTGATCCGTTTACAAAACCTTTTGCTAGGTATGTAAATTGCGTTCCAGAGGGAATAGAAGTAATAACATATGTTCCTTCTGCTAATTGGTTTGTTGTTTCTTGAACAGTAACAACGTCACCAATAGCCAATCCATGAGCAGCAACTGTTGTTACTGTGATTGTTGAATATGGAAATCCTCCGTTGCCAGAGATAGCACTAATTTCAATTGTGTTACCACCAGTTCCCTTTGAGAAAAACGATGGACGATTCCAAATGTATTGAATCGCTTCCCACTTAGATGGCTGCACAGAATATTCGAAGTCTGTGTCAATCAATGCTTGCGGTGTAGAAACACGTAGCTTGTCTACTGGGTCGCGATATTGTTCTGCTGGAATAAATTGTTGTTCTTCAGCGTCAATAATGAACTGAAGTTCATCAGCCGATGACATACTGCTGGTATTATAGTTTAATGTAATTGTTGTATATGGTTTACCTGGAGTTGTTGTTCCTGCTGCTGGTACACCATACTGAAAGTTTGTTCCAGTAATTGCATATGCCGTTGCTCTTAGCGCATTATCACTGAAGTTATAAATGACAGTATTTGTCGTTACGTTAGTGATAAGCAGTAATTGTTCACGTTGAACAACACGTGGGATTACAATTACTCTAGTGCTTGGATTGAATGTATAATACTGTTCGTTAAGGACTGTTCTTGCCATTTAATTCTCCGTTGATCAATTTTCTAATATTTATTGGACACCAGCACGATTGCCAGTGTCCGCATAATTAAGTCAACTATTAAGGTGCATTAACTGTAATTGTCCAAGTGATTGTCAATGTATCAGCTGGATCTTTGTTAATCACAGAGAAAACTGTACGGCAAAGCATAGTGCCACCAGTTGAGCCATTGAAAATACCTGCTTCTTGAATACCTTGTGAAGTCGCTGGATTGCTTACACCGAATGTAGCTTGAGCAGTAACAACTTGGTTAGAGTTTGAGTAAGTTGTCAAAGAAGCACGAGTACCAACTTCAGCAGTAAGAGCTGTTTGACCAGCAGCTGCAGCTGTAGAAGAAGTGCCGATAGCCATGTGGCTCATAACTGCCTGAGTAGTTCCCACCATACGAGATGCAATGTGAGTTCTGCCTACGTCAACAACAAGGTTGTCAACTTCACGAGTTTCTTTGATGTTGCCATCTGGACCTGTTAATACAATATTAAGGCGACCCTTGGCTTTTAATGCGTCATTAATCATTTGTTTTATCTCCTTGGAGGGGTTGTTCTACGACAAAAGTCGTTAAGTTTACTGGTTTATTTATAATTTCTTACATTTAATATTCTGATGGAATTGTCATAGATATAAGTGTGCTGTCTTCAAATCTACGAGGATAATACTTGAAGTTAGACAAAATATATGAAGTAGTGGAAGCACTCCCACCATCAAAATTTACAGCTGTAATTCCGATTCGCCCTTCGTTTTGGAACAAAATTTTTCCAGCTCCAGTTCCATTTACAGCAAGCGATATTTCGCCATCTCTATATGAAATTGCAATTTTATTTAGTCCTCTTCTCAAAGTAGTATTTACAGATGAGAAAACTCCGAGTGGACTACTAGTCACTGATAATTGACCAGTTGTTGAGTTGGTAACTACATTAAAATTAATTTGTTCAAAACTAATTTCGTTTAATAAACGAAAAAGAGAACATCCACTTTGATTAAAAGAAGAGTAATAAAAATTGGAATCAGAGGCAGCATACTGTGGAGGGGTGTACCATTCAAAATAATAGGTTCCCTCAGAAGCATTGTGATAATTAGACCATGTGGTTCCAGTAGTTCTAAGACGATCTGTGTCACGTCCAGCTCCGCTTACCTGTATAAAAGATGTATTGGTTGATCTCGACACATCTGCTCCACCTACAGTTGGACCCCATAAATTAAAATTGTCTCCTGCGACAGCAACATATGAAGGATACCACTGACTTCCTGATGTTGTATTTGTAGCAGTAACGCTGGCTCTAATATAATTTGCCCCACCTGCGCCACTTATTCCAATTCTATACCATCCATTTCTAAATTTTTCGATAGTAGCGTTTTGTGAATTACCAGCTCCATTAACACCTGTTTGAAGTATGGTTCCTGCATTTAGATTAAAACTTGCCCAAAAACCATTGTTAACACCATTATCAAGTATAAGAACTGGATACACCGCATTAGTAGTTGACCTTTTGGCATAAATAGAAAAATTTGCTCTAGATCGACTAACAGAAATAGAGAAAAAACCATAATGTAAACTGTTCGTTCCCGTATTAAGACTAAAATTTTTCACACCATTAACTGCTGAAGTGACTCCTAAAGGATTTATAATTGAACCACCTGCGTTTGTTACTGTAATACCACCAGTACTATCAAAACCAAAATCAGAAGGATTAGCAATACCTCTTGTGTCAGAATTTTCTATCAACAATCCTAACGATTTACCAGTCAATTGATCGTAAATAAATCTTGATTCGTTTGCTACCGCATTCTTTAAAAAACCACCACTATCATAATAATATGCTTCAGAATTTCTCGTAAACGTAAGACCTGATGGTAAAACACCTTTTTTAAAATCCCATTCTACTGTCGGCGAACCATATGGTGTTTCTGTTAAAGTAGAATTCAATCCTGCTGTGCGAATTTCACCACCAAGTTGTAATGTGGTTGAACTTGCTGGTGGTGCTTTGTCGAGCACAACTTCGCAGTAATCGTTAGTATAGGTTACGTCTCTTATTGTCATAGGTCAGGTTGTATAATTTGTAATAGATCTTGAGTATAATTTATAGGTGTAAATTCTGTCTGTTTTGTTCTCGCAGCACCATCAGCTGCTTTTGATAAAGTAATCGCTTTAACACTTGCCATACTAACTCTGTCTATACGAACATATGTACCAGATGTTGGTTGGTTGGCGCCAAAAACATAGCCACCAACAGTACTATAACTAATTTGAACAGTACCATTGTATGTTGTGCCACCACCAGCAGTAGTTAATACGGATGTTGCTGATGGAGTTACGTACGATCCACCACCACCAGCAAATACGTCAGCATCAAACGCAAAACCACCACCAGAATAACCACCACCACCACCTTTATCTTGGTCAGGACCTGCTGAAGAAGAACCCGATCCACCACCACCGAAACCACCAATACCTACCGCAGTTCCACCATTTCTACTACCAACTGCACCTTGCCTAAATCCTCTAGAATACTGATCAGCAGGCACACCGCCAAATGCTTGAGTTGTAATACTGTTAACACTAGTAAAGTAGCCACCACCGCCAGTTGAGTTGCTGGTATCATTTCCTGACGCACCATTACCTAATGTTCCAGCAAAACCAGAACTTGTGGCACCACCACTGGTGCCAGCTTGACCAATACCAGCAGAATAATTATCTGCAGCTCCTCCAACCTGAGCGCCACCACCGCCACCGCCAGCTGCGAATAGTAGTGTATCTGTTCCAGCTACAACACTCGCAAAATTACCAAGCGTAACAAATGTACCACCACCACCACCTGGATTATTACCCACAGTCGTATCATCGGTACCACCCTGACCAACAACCATAGTAATTACTTGACCAGCAGTTAAAGCAACTGTTCCGACAACTCTTGCACCAGGAGCACGCTTAAAACCATTGATTGTTGGTGCTGCTACGGTGGTAGGAGGACTAGGTGTACTGACTCCACCAGCAGCACCAGTTATATCGAATGTATAATTTGCAGTAGCTGGTACAGTAAATGATATGTAACCAGATGTGACAGATGGTGATGGTAGTGTTGTTGAAAAACCACCTACGCCAGTTGGTCCATTGGCTCCACTAGTTATTGAAGTTGTATTGTATGTTGCTCCAGTTGGCTCAGAATATGTGCCACTGAACTGGTTTGGTTGATAGTTTCTTCTATTATAATATTGAGTAATTTCTTGAGGTATGTTACCAATACCAGCAACATCTAAATCAACATAGGTTCCTTCACCACCAGCAGTTAAAGAGAGTGTTTTCGGCGCAGTATCTGTTACTGTTGCTTTGTCGGAAACATACGGAAATCTAAGGATTGTAACACTGGTTGTTCCTGCTGGACTTACTAAAAGCACAACACTACAACCATCATTAAAAAAAGCGCCTCTAAGATTTCCCATAGAAGATGGAGTAACAGGCAATGCAAATGAAACAAAGATTGCGCTGTTGCTAGTAGCTGTTGTTTGTTGAGAAATTCTTGCTGTAGTTCCAGTTACGGAAAGCCAATATAGATTACCATCATTCCCATCAACGATATTAGTAGTAACAGAATCAGGAGAGAGAAAGTGGCTAACCCAATTTATACCGTCCGCACTTCTCCACCTTCTAGTATCAGAAACACCAGCATAATAGTAATTGAAATTTTTTGAATAATAAACTCCATACGAGTCATCAGCAAAAAACCCATTTAATGCTCTTGTCCAATTTAAACCATCTGTTGATCTATTGATTGCTTCATATGAGCCACCACTTGGAATGTAAAACGCTCCGTTTGCTGCAATTAATTGAAGATTAAAACCAAGTATCATGGTAGTTGTTGCACCTGCCTGCACTGTACCAATTGTCCAACTAACCAAATTGGTTGATCTTGCTGATATAATCTGATCACTTGTGCTATTTGTAACAATAACATAGTATCCTGTTACTGAATCATATGCAATATCAATGGATCCTGATGAAATTGCAACACCAAAATTAACAGTTGTTGACAATTGCCAAGAAGTTTCTATTTTTGGTGTTGCTGTTGTGTATACTACGACACTGTTGCTTGCTACTCTTAAAAGAATAAATGTATTGTTAACAAATCTAACGAGAGTAGGAGTTCCTCCTACTGTGGCTGCCAAATTTGCTGTATTGCATAAAGCCCAGTCAGAGTATTCATTTTGCTTTGAGGCAGTATAGTAACCAGTACCATCAGCTGTGCTTACGATTAAGTTATTGCCAAAAGTTGTATAAGTAATTGATTGTGCGCTTGCTGTTTTGTTGTAAGTTTCTACAACTCTTGCTACTCCAGAGGATCCACCTCTATTATATGTAACCGCACGTGAGAAACTATCTGTTCCTCTAGCAGTGTCAGATAATCCTCCTTTATTTGGACCCTTCGCTACGACGTCAGTAACCCTAGAAATATCAGCTGGGATGTATGTTCTTGATGGTTTATAGAATGTTGGTGCTGATGCTTTCTCTAACTGAACACCATCCCACCAGATTGTTTGACCAACACCACCAGCATCAGGTCCATCAAGACGATAGCCAATCGAAACTGTGCTGGGGTTTACTAATGTTGTTGTGAAAGAAACACGTGTCCAACTTGTTGTGATACTAATACCACCAGCTGGAGCTTCTAGAAATGCACCATTTACATTATTACCAAAGATGAATAGTTGACCAGTAGTGGCTACGTCCGCTTTAACATATACGCTAATTGTCCAAGTTTCGCCAATCGTAGCTGGACCAAGAGCCCACTGGTTTGTGTTATATGTGCCAATGTGTGGGTCAGTACCAGTCACAACCATTCTTAACGGAATACCATTAATTGGTGATTGACCTGTAGAATAATCACGAGAGTATGTACAGTTGCTTGTTCCAGCACTACCACGATTAGCCCACTCAAACATATCGTTTGAGAATGTCGCTACGTTCTCACCCTGTGTGAATGTTTGCGTGCTATATTTTGGAATTAAATCTAAATAGTCTTGACGATAATCTATACCAGTGTAGTCTGTCAATGCAGCTGTAGCATCACCACCAGCAAAATAATTTAATTGCTTAGAGATTGTATCAGTACCACGAGCAGTATCAGCATAATTTTTAGAGTACTGAACAACTCTTGAGAAACTATCCGTTCCTCTTGCTGTGTCTGCGTAAGATTTACTATACGCTACGACTTTTGAGAAACTATCCGTTCCTCTTGCTGTATCAGATGGTTGTTTGTTTGGATTATTAGATATTGTATCAGTGCCACGAGCAGTTTCTGTAAAAGTTCTGTTCCATGTCAATGTTCGACTAAACGCATCAGTTGCTCTAGAAGCATCTGTTGCGTATTTACCAACTGTTAAATCTGGATCAGCATCAGTACCACGAGCAGTATCTGTTATACCTGTCTTAGCAACTTGCTTCTGAGTAATCGTATCAGTACCACGAGCAGTGTCAGGTGTTGTTGTTTTACCAACTTGCTTTTGAGAAATTAAATCAGTGGCTCTTGTTGTGTTTGGATCAGAGAATGTTGTTGCTACTGAACTTTTCTCAACCTGAAGACCATCGAAATAATATGAGAAAGATGTGCCAGGTGTATTTGCTGTGGCAAAAAGAACTTGTACAGATTTTACCGCAGGATTAGTGAACGTAATTGTTACTGATGCACGTTGCCAAAACCCATTAAATGTAAAACTCGCAAAGTTTGATTCTACAATACCACCATTTTCATTCACCCCATATATGATTAAAGAGCCACCCGATACACTAAACCCATAGTGGTATATACTAGCAGTCCATGTTTCGTTTAAAGATATTACTGGGTATAAATTAAATTTTTGCTGATTGAAAGTTTGATAATATCCTTGTCCGCCAAAAGATGTTGTAGTTATTCTTAAAGGAATTCCTCCAACAGGACTAGGCGCATAGGTATTATCTTGTCCAGCACTCGAAATACTAGAAGTTGCGACTACACCAAAATTTTGCACCCAATCAAATAGATTAAGAGGACCACCAGAACCAATTTGTTGAATTATGTTTCTGTTAAACGATGTAATCGTTAATGGTTCACCCGCATTTGTTGGTATCGCAGTATAATCAGTAAGTGTTTGTTCAGGGTATGTTCTAATTAATAGATTACCCAAGAATTTTTCAAAATCAACTACATCAGTATCAGTACCACGAGCAGTATCAGAGGGATTCTTACCAACTGCTCTTACACTAGTGTCTGTTCCTCTAGCAGTATCAGAGGGATTCTTACCAACTGCTCTTACACTAGTGTCTGTTCCTCTAGCAGTATCAGAGGGATTCTTACCAACTTCTCTTACACTAGTGTCTGTTCCTCTAGCAGTATCTGTTGTGTTTTTACCAATCGTAAAATCTGGATCAGCATCAGTACCACGAGCAGTATCGGATGGTTGTTTATTTGGACCCTTTGATACTGCGTCAGTTCCTCGAGCAGTTTCTGTAAAAGTTCTGTTGTAAGTTACTACTCTTGAGAATACATCAATAACATTAGATATGTTGGCTTCAGCATTCGAAAAAGAAATATCAATAGCACCAAAGGCACTAAGACCTTCTGATAGTGAAATGAAATCTGAAACTGCTTTTACAATAGTTCTTACTGCAGAATCTGTTATAGAAGAAGTATCTGTTGTGTTTTTACCAACTGTTAATGTGTCAGTATCTGTCGCACGTGAAGTGTCAGCAGTTGTGCCACGAACAACATCTTTACCAACAGCATCAGTACCACGAGCAGTATCTGTTGTGTTTTTACCAATCGTAAAATCTGGATCAGCATCAGTACCACGAGCAGTATCGGATGGATTTTTACCAATAGTAAAATCTGGATCAGCATCAGTACCACGAGCAGTATCTGATGGTTGTTTGTTTACTTGTCTTGTACTTACATCAGTACCACGAACGATTGCAAACTCAGCAAGTTTATTAAATTGCGCAGTGTCAGCATCAGTTCCTCTTGCTGTGTCAGATGATTGTTTATTTGGACCAAGAGATATTGCGTCAGTACCACGAGCAGTTTCAGAAGTCGCTTTACCAACAGTAAAATTTGGATCTTCTGTTGCTCTAGCAGTATCTGATGGTTGTTTGTTTGGATTTCTTACAGATGCGTCAGAAACACTGGACGTTTCTGTTCTTGGTTTTGTGAAGTCGACTGCCTTTGCGTCAGCGATTTGAACAATTTCGCTTGTTGCTTTACTAAGAAACTTAACCAACTCATCATTAGCAGCTGGTGCCTCAAAGAGAGATTTCTGAATATCGAAATCTAACGAATCTGGTATTAATGTTGTGTCGTTAACAAATCTACCAAAAGCAAATAATAATGTTTCATTAAGGATGAATGTTTCGCCAAGAACTTTTGTAACATGTTTATTTGTTACTAGATCAGTAGATCTTGCTGTATCATAGAAGTTCTTGAGCATCAAGATAGCAATATCGTCAAGTACGATACCTTGCTCAAGGAAGGAAAGAACGTAACGATCTACATCATAAGTAGCACTGGATTTATCTAACTGACTTGTTAGGTCAGTAGCCACTGCTCTTACCGTAGCGATTATGTCAACAGCACTTGTTTTTGATATATCACCAAGAAGATTTCTTGCTGTTATCTTCTTTGGCATAGGATTATACCTGAGTTATTTGCGGAGAGACAATAACAATACCTTCGATTGGTCTTGTTTTTATTCCATTTAGAACCATTTCAACATCATAAAGATATCGACCAGCTTTAATTGTACCAGTAGTTACATCTGTCAATTCAAGAAGTAATCCACCATCAGCTGCGTTTCCGTATATACTGCAAGTAAATGTATAAGCAGTTGTTGAGAGATGCGATCTTCTCATCTGAGAAGCAAAGGTCGCTCCAGTTAAATTCAATGGTGATGTACCATCGTTCTGATAAAGAGTTATCAGAGTTGAGAATTTAGTTCCTTGATCTATGTATAGATTTTGTTGGAGTGCCATTTTAATTCTTTTCTAATAGTTTTAAAAGCAGATTTTTAATATCGTTTACATCATTTTTTATACTATCAATCTCATCTCTAACTTCTTGTTGTTCTTTTCTTTTCTTTTCATTGGCTTGTTTTTGAATAATATACGCATCATAACCTGTTTGATCCATGTTTATTATTGCTTTAGAATGAGGGTCTCTGTATAAACCAGAAACCCCTTCTACTCTCATGTAATCTTTTTTCATTATGCTGTAGCGATAATTCTTAAATCTTTAAACTTAGGCACATATGCTGGATTTCTTGATCTCATAACGATCTTAATTATAGCCACGTTAAATGGAGATAAGTTGTCAACAGTAAACGAATGATCAATAAACTCATTAGGATTATCTGTTGTAACTAAAGAACCTTTTGTTGCTAGAGTATAATTATTACCATAGAACAAAGAATCTCCACCAACAGCAATGTCTGGAAGAATTCTAAAATACTGGTCATCTTCAATTGACGCAGCATCTTTCTGATTTACATCAATAATTCTATGTGTTTCAGCAGAAGAAGTTGATGTTATTGTTAACCCAGAGCCAGCGAGAGCATTGTTTAAAGAACTCGCTAATTTTATTTGATTAACACCCAAACTAAAATCTGATCCAACAATAGCATAATAAGTCGCTCCATTTATTAAACCACTAACAACATTATTCTCACCATAGTATGTTATTGGAGAACCTAAACTTAAATTATGTGTTTGGCCAAGTGTAATTGTATTAGACGCAACACCAGAACTACTTACAAATGTATATGCATTTGTAGAAGTAGCATTTCCTGAAGTAGATGTTTTTGCATACACTTCAAACACATCGTTCGGTGGTGTTGTAAATGTAATAGCGTTTGTTATATTACCAGTTGTTGAATCATTTGTTGGTTCAATTGAACCTGTTGTTGCTTGGCTAATTCTAACACGTGGATCAAAAAACGTAATAACTGCATTATTTCGGTTAAAACTAAATGTTGTACCAAATCCAGTTGAATCATACTCAGCGCCAGAACTTAATAAATCTTCCAAAACAATACTCTTAGATGTAGTATTAACTTGAACAACTCTACGAATTGATTTTGGAGCATATTCAAATGTGCCATCATTACCTGTACTATTGCCAAGATACGCATATGTTCCAACTTTAATATCTGAGACATTATCTAAGAAAATTGTCATGTTGTTTGTAGTAACATCAATCCATCCACTACTTCTATCAATTAATGTTGATAAAGAAAAGAAGTTGGTTAAACTGTATTGTTCAAAACTTCCAGTTGAGTAAGTACCAACTTTTCTTGTAAAGTAGCTATTTTTTGGCGCCTGCGTTACATATGTTCCTGTAGTAATTCCAGAAACACCAGTAGGTAAAGACAAATAATCTCCAGTATCTATCTGAGAAACAGTATACATTGAAGAAATATCAATTGAAGTAAAGAACAGCACCGTACCACTACTTGCTGTAGCAGGTAAATTCTCTTTTAATGCTTTATCAATAATTAGAGAAGTCGATCCATTTGAATAGGATGTAGATATTCTTGTTCCTTTCTGAATACCTGGACCATAAACATACATTCCTCTCAGTAATCCAGTTCCAGACTGTAAAGTTATCGATGTTACACCTTGCGCAAATGCAGTTGATGCAGTTGTTCTTTGTGTTAATATAGATGGATGATCCGAAATTCTAGCACCAGAAGCAAATCTAAATGGTACAGTAACTGAACTTATTGTTTTATCAACTAATGAATTAGAAGGAACATTAGCAGCAATTTGCACTTTCAATAGTCTTGAACTATTTTTAAACTGAACTTTCCTTGTTATGTATGCTGCTTGGGCAACTCCCTCTTTGTTTTCATACTCAGATTGATAGATGTCAGTACCATCAAAACCACCAGTAGCAGAATAATAATTTGTTGACGCACTCTTTATTGTTACTGGATCATCAATTCTATTTTGTATACAAACAATAGATGCTCTGTCTAAATCAATAACTGGAGAAACAAATTTATTTGTTGATTCTAATTTTAATTGTAGTTCAACTGAATTATCTCTTCCAAGCACTTGCGCTTCGTTGTGTTTATTAAGAATTGTTTTCTGAGTTGTAGTGTAATTATTATCATTTAAAATAATAGTTTCTGAAGATGTATCTTTTGCATATGGAACTTCATTACCATGTGGACTTTTACCAGAAGTGTGTTTAATAAGACCAGTAACAGATGTTCCTGGCAAAGCCATATAATTAATTGTAGGATGATATGTAGTATAGAGAGTATTACGTGTTGCCCTAACTTCTGATCCACCAAAGGTTCCAGTAGCAGTAGATATTGTATTAGATCCAATATTGTCTAAAATTCTAATACTGTATCTATCGTGACTATAAACTTTAAAAACTTGATGTGATTTAAATCCAGAAATTTGTTTAATAGTATTTGTTGCTCCATCATATACATCTGGTATCATTGTATAAGAATTAATGTTATCATCAGAAAAACCAAAATTAGAACTACCAGAAACATTTTGAAATGAAACATAAGACCCAACGCTAAATCCGTGATTTGGTTGAGTTACGATTACTTCACTACTGTTTAATTTAACTCTAAATGGATTATTTCCAAACTTAGTATAGGAAATTGGTCTGCCAGAAGTTGACTGTGGCTCAATTTCTCTGTTAACTAATTTTACTAATGATGGGGTACTGAGTGTTTCATTTGTATTAAAAATACATCTAAACACATTAACTTTTAATGTTGTTTCTGGTGTCTCGACCCAGTTTACTCCATTCTTAGAAATAAAACAAGCGCCAAGACTTGGTTGTTTAACAACATTTCCCATTCGGTTTAAACTTACATCAGCGCTTCCAAGTCTTGCGGTCCAAACTTCATAATTCGGAGAAACAGTAACAAGTACAACAGCATATCTCACACTGTCTAATAGATGGATTGGTGCTGGGAATCTGACTACTGTACCAACTGTTCCAGTAAAGTCAGTTATAATGTCTGACGGATATAAAACTTTTCTACCGAATGGTATAACAGTTTCTGATGGTGTTCCACCTGGATTTACTGTTCTTAGTTCAACAACAACAGGTAAAAACGAATCTTTATTTTTAAAGAACAACTCAATTTCGCGCACGAAACATCCATCTTTTCCGCCCTCTATTGTTGAAATAAATGTTTGAGCCAATGGATCTCCCCCACCACCATCACCACCACCATCACCACCACCATCACCCCCACCCGATGGTGGTGCTGGTGGAGGAGAATCATCCCAAGTTACTGTATTAACTGAACGAACAACACTCTCGAGTGTTCTCTGTCTATCAATTCTCACATTATTAATCGCTAATTCTGCGTTTCTAACTGAAACAAACGAGCCATTACCAGCATCAATGATACCAACAGCATTGTATATTGTGTCAGCTATACTTGTTCTTCTTGTGATATCGTTTGTTGCACTATCACTTAATGTAAACAATCTTTTTCCTGTTAGGAACTTGGGAGCAGCTCTATTATTAATTGTCTGTCCGCTTGTTAAGAACCAAACACCACTCAAACGACCAGTTCCTGTAGAAACAAGATTTCCTGGAGAAGCAGCCTCTACTGCACCAGCGCCTCTTAATTGCAATCTAAGAGGATTTCCATTGAGAGATGATCTTGACACAGTTCCACGAATATATTCACCATTAACAAAACCACCTCTTCTTGTTGTTGGTCCAAGACCTTGCCCTAATTGAATGTTAACAACATGTAAAACATCAGCGAGACCATCTGGCTCTCCTGTGCTACTGTTTGTTGATTGCTCATGTAAAACAACAATTCCTGTTGTTCCACTTGTTTCTCCAATAATAACTTCACCACGCATAAATGCTGTCACTTCTCCATCCATACCCATAATATCTCTAGAAACATCATTTAATCCACTAGTGCCATTAACTAAGTTTGTTATTGATTTTACATCTCCATTATAAACAGAAGTAAATTGCGTTGTTGCAGCAGCTGTTTCATCAGGATATGTTAATTGTCCAGCAAATCTTCTTTCTAAATTAGTAACAGCTGATCCAAAAATACTGTTTGTATCAAATGTTTCATATACTTTTCTAGCCTGCGCATAATTACCATACTGATATGGTGTATATTCATAATTAAAAGATCTTGCACTAAGCAATAATCTTGTAGCTTG